>OISY01000107.1_pt1 | contig 25133 bp, 16 predicted proteins | sample 1586631 | NCBI WGS metagenome assembly OISY01 (sample SAMN02675049, study PRJEB24791) | human gut metagenome, SKBSTL061 | isolation source: stool | host: Homo sapiens | place: USA | reverse complement strand
ACTTCCGATAGTAGCTCCGTATTTTCAGTATAAAGGCAACAAATTGGGTATTGATATCGGTGGCGGATTATTTAATTTGCTATTCAAATAACCTGCACTGATTTCTATCGTTACTCCTGAAGCGAGGATTATAAGATAAAGGTATTATCTTCTCATCGAAAAAACTCTTTTCTGCTGCTGGTCATAATTCCCTTCCACCACATTATCGACCTCCCGTCTGGCTTTGATTTGCTCCCGGTTGTCAAATTCACCTTTTTGTCTGGCAGTGAAGTACAGGAAATCCCCTGCCGCCTGATGTGATTGTCTGTCATCCCCGAACAGGTTTAGGGCGTTCTTGATATCAGATACCTGTTCCGTGTCAAAATGTGGCTTGTAATGGAAAAGCCACTCAACTTTGACCCTTTTGGCCACGCAGAATTATCCCTTTTGGCTAAAATATGATTGCCCCCTTTGGCTAAAATAGTGTTGCCCACTTGCTTCACCTATAATTATAGTTTTTTTGTGTAGATTTGAGTACCCTTGTCCTGGTGTAACGGGGGAGAAAATAAAATCTATACAAATGAATAAACGAATCAAAAATATTTTAAGATGTTATGCGGCTGGCATAGGAATCAAGGAAACGGCATTTACGTTTCATATTTCCCGTAATACAGTCCGCAAATATGTCCGCTTATTCCTTTCAAGCGGCAAGAGTATTGAACAGCTTCTTTCCCTGCCCAATGGACAGTTGGATGAACTGTTCGGCTGCACGGATACCCGGCATCGGGAGCCTTCATCCAAAAGGATTGAATTGGAGGCCTTGCTTCCCGGATATGTATCTCGTCTGTCACGCAAAGGTATGAGTGTCCGAAAACTGTTCAAGGAGTACCATACCGAATATCCGGACGGCTATCAGTTGTCTTCCTTCAAACGGATTGTCAGCGAATACAGGTTTCACATTAAGGTTGTCGGTCATGTAGAGCACTATGCCGCAGAGCAGATGTATATTGACTTTGCCGGTGACAGACTTGAAGTTGTTGATGAAATGACGGGCGAGACGAAGAAAGCCGAGGTATTTGTTGCCATCCTTCCGTTCAGCCATTATACCTACTGCGAAGCCGTATGGTCGCAACGCAAGGAAGACCTGATAAAGGCATGCGAGAATGCCATTCAATATTTTGAAGGTGTTCCTGCGGCTATCGTCCCCGACAATCTGAAGGCTGCCGTCACACGAAGCGACCGCAACGAACCTGTCATCAATGATGATTTCGCCGCTTTTGCCGAATATTACGGCTGTGTGGTCTATCCTGCTCGTGTGCGTCACCCCAAGGACAAGGCTTTGGTAGAAAATGCCGTAAAGCTCCTCTACCGTTCCATTTATCTTGATATAGAGGGAATGACATTTTCCAGTTTGGAGGAACTCAATGCCGCCATCCATATTTCCTTGCTTGATTTCAATGAAAAGGTGATGGCCGGAGGGGAGATGTCACGCAAGGAAATATTCCTTCATGGAGAGAAGGATTATCTTCGTCCGCTTCCCGTGAAACGCTACGTAATGAAAGAAAGGAAACTGATGACCGTGGGAAAGAACTCTTACGTTTCCTTGTTCAAGCACCATTACAGTGTTCCAAAAGAGTATGTAGGCAGGCGCATGACGATTCTCTATGATGCCGACACGGTGGAAATCTATTGTGGAATGAACCTTGTCGCCACCCACGACCGCTGTGACATTCCTTACACTTATTCTTGGAAAAAGGAGCACAACCTGCCTGGTCATTATGGTCCCTATGACAAGGACTTGGAGGAACTCTTTCAACGTGCCTCGGAAATAGACAACATCGTATTGAACTATCTTCGGGAAGTGGAGCGTGTCATGCAATATCCACCCAAAGCGTTCAGGCCATGCCGTGGCATCATGACACTGGAGAAGAAATACGGCCGTGACCGTCTAGTTGCGGCTTGCGCATGTGCGGATCAGAAATTGCAATACGGATACCAAGCCTTGCGCGAGGTGCTTGAATTGGGAGAAGATGTGGATTTTCTTCCTGATGAGGACGGAAAAGTACAGTCCAACGTGACTTCCCAGATTCCATTGACCCACAAAAATATACGTGGACGTGAATATTACAAAAAAGACAAACAATAAAACTATTATTTATGGAAGTAAACAATAAAACAGTTCCCGTTACGGGACAACAAGACCAGAATACCATATCACTGGATTTAATGAACCGTATGAAATTGCATGGTATGGCAGAGGCTTTCAGGGAAAGTCTTGCCGGCACCACTCCGCAATCCATGACTGCGGACACGTTCCTTTCCATGCTCCTTGCACGCGAATGGGACTATCGCTCCCAGGCTGCCATTGCACGGCTCACCAAAAATGCGGCATTCCGCTACAAGGCTTATATTGAGCAGATTGACTATGCCACGAACCGGGGACTGGACCGCAATCAGATGGAACGTTTCGCCACCCTTGATTTTGTGCATAAGGCACAGAACCTTTTCATTACTGGTTCTTCCGGAACGGGAAAAAGCTATTTGGCCTGTGCCCTTGGACACGAAGCATGCAAAAGGGGATTCCGTACCTTCTATGCCAATGCTCCGAAACTGCTCGGTGCGCTAGTCGCCAAAGTAAAAGGTACACTTGAAGCGGAACTCAAGAAGATTGAGCGTTGCCAGCTACTCATTCTTGACGACTTGTTTATTGTACCACTTGACGCCAAAGAGCGTCCCATACTGCTTGAAATTATTGAGGATAGGCATGAACGGAAATCTGTCATCATCACATCGCAGTATCCATCCTCCAACTGGTATGACATGGTAGGTGATCCAACAATAGCCGATGCAATCCTTGACCGCATCATACATACGGCCCATACTATAGAATTATATGGTGAAAGTATGCGAAAATTAAAATCTAAGAAAAACGAGAATTTTTAAAAGGGTAAAATAATATTGCCCCCCAACACCAGGACTTTAAAGGGTCAATCATATAGTACAAAAAGGTGGGCAAATCTTGCGTGGCCAAAAGGGGCAAAGTTGAGTGGCTTTTCCAGCAGAAGCTATTTTCTCAAAAAGCCTATTTTTCAATAACTTTGCTCTACTTTTCCATATCTCACCGATTATTGCTACCTTTGCAGCGAAAATACGAAAAAAAAACAGTTGAATAGTATCTGTAGTGAATTTGCACAACATAAAAAGATTATTGGAAAGAAAATGCCTATCTTTGCCCAAGAATATAAAATCGCAAAATAAAAGTGTAGCTATGGAAATAAAATTAGACAGAAAAAAAAATCATATTGCGGCATCTGATTACAAAGAACAAATAACCGTCATAAAAACAACTAGCGATTTCAAAATAGGGAACAATGTAGACACGAACAAAATAGAAGGGAATTATATGGTAAAAAGAGAGAAAGAAACGCTTATAAAAATAATAGAACTTCGCAAATCTCAACGCGATATTATCCTAACTTTAAATATATCTCTATATTCCCGTTACAGACTGAAAAGCAGTCAACTGAAGTATTACAGGAATTAAACAAAAACTTTATCATTCATTCCGAGTTGTCCGCATAGTGACCTCACAAGAAAAACAAATCATTAGCAACTATATTAAACGAACTATGATACATTTTTTTAAGAATTCCATTGCCACTATAAAGTTACCCGATAAGTTCACTTATCCTTTTCACTATACCCCTCATCCACTTTGCATAATAGCGACTAAAGAAGTACAAGCCTATCTGGCAAGTCAATCCCAATGGCAAAAAGAATTGCAACAAGGAAAAATGTTTGGCGTCCTAATTGTACAAACACCCGAGAATAAAATAGGTTATTTGGCTGCATTTTCAGGAACATTGGCTAGTAAAAGCCATCATCCTTTCTTCGTCCCACCAATTTATGATTTGTTACAACCACAAGGATTCTTCAAAATAGAGGAAGAACATATATCTGCCATCAATGTACGCATTAAAAAGACACAGAACGACCCTCGTTACATAGATCTACTCCGACAAATTGAAAAAGAAAAAATACAATCCCAGCAGGAATTGACTGAAGCTAAAGAGTTTTTCAAATCCGCTAAAAAAAACAGAGAAATCCGGCGTAAGACGGGAGTTCCCGACGCAAAGGAATTAGCTGCAATGATACGCGAAAGCCAGTTTCAAAAAGCTGAATTAAAACGCATGGAAAAAATATGGAAAGAAAAAATCGCTTCACTACAAGCAGAAGCCGATACTTTCATCACAAAAATAGAAACGATGAAGATAGAAAGGAAAAAACGTTCTGCCACTTTACAAAGAAAGCTGTTTGAGCAGTTTCAAATACTAAACGCCCATGGAGAAACAAAAGATTTATGTCGTATTTTTGCACAAACTATACAAAAATTTCCTCCTGCCGGAGCCGGTGAATGTGCAGCTCCCAAATTACTCCAATATGCCTATAAGCATCAATTAAAACCTATTGCTATGGCAGAATTCTGGTGGGGAGATTCTCCAAAAGCAGAAATAAGACATCATGGATACTACTATCCTGCATGTAAAGGAAAATGCGGACCTATCCTGGGACATATGTTACAGGGACTGGAAGTGGAAGAAAATCCCTTGTTAAAAAAACATTATCATGAAATGCCATTAGAGATAGTATATGAAGATAATTACCTAGTCGTAATCAACAAACCAGCAGGAATGCTCTCGGTTCCAGGAAAAGGAGAAATCGACTCTGTCTATCAACATATAAAGACACTTTATCCAGATGCCACAGGTCCTCTGATAGTCCACCGATTGGATATGGCTACTTCCGGTGTGTTATTAATAGCCAAAAACAAAGAAGTACATCAGCACCTGCAAGCACAATTCAAGAATAGAATGATAAAGAAACGATATATTGCCTTATTGGATGGCAAGATTTCTTCTAAAGAAGGAACCATAATACTCCCCCTCCGTATGGATCCTCTTGACAGACCCAGACAAGTAGTAGACCATGAACATGGAAAAACCGCTATCACACAATATCAGGTTTTAAACGAACAAGAAGGAAACACACTTATTGCCTTTTATCCATTGACAGGACGGACACACCAATTAAGAGTACATGCCGCCCATCCGGAAGGATTACATTGTCCTATACGAGGAGATGAACTTTACGGACGAAAAGCAGACAGGCTTTATTTACATGCTGAAAGTTTAGAGTTTGTTCATCCTATAACTAAAAAAATAATTTTTGTAGAAAAGAAAAGTAATTTCTGATAGTTATTGCTCAGAAAATTTATCTGTAGGTGCCGAAAAAAATATTTTCAGCACCTCACACACTAAATTAGTATTTTACCATTCCTGAGGTGGCATCCGTTTTATTCTTCCATACACATATATAAATGCGGGAATCAAAAAAATTACTGCAAATATCCATGCCGTAGGGTCACCAAAACAAACAGCTAAATAGCCCAATGCTGGTACCGCATAAAGACTAACCATTATACGGGCAATCATTTCGGATACCCCCGACAACATAGCCAAATTGGTAAAGCCCGCCCCCTGAATGGAATAACGCAAGATACAAAGTAAACCCAAAACCGGAAAAAAAGAAACGGAAATATGCAAAAACAGTTCCGTATCCTTCAGAATCTCCCATTCCACAGGGTCAACAAATAACAAGGCAAAAGTACGCGCTCCCAACATCAAGACTCCAAACATAAAAGCACTATAAATAGTCATCATCAATACACTCGCCTTGATTCCCTGCCAGATACGCTTCGGCTTTCCTGCACCGTAATTCTGTCCACTATAAGTAGCCATAGCTATACCCAGACTCTCAAGCGGACACATACAAAACATCTTAATACGCATAGCAGCCGTAAAAGCAGCCACACAAGCAGTACCCAATGCATTATTCGCACTTTGCAACATAATACTGCCGATAGCAGTAATAGAGAACTGCAATCCCATCGGCACACCTATATACAATAAAGTCTTTGCCAACGCTCCTCGAAATTTATGTTCTGCCGAAGTCCCCTTCAGAATCTCAAAGTGACGCATCATATACAAATAACACAACACTGCCGAAACACCTTGTGAGAATACCGTAGCTAAAGCCGCTCCCGCAACTCCCCAATCAAGTACCAAAATACAAAAAAGATCAAGCAAAATATTCAATATCGTAGAAAAAAGCAAAAACCAAAACGGAGTCTTGCTATCACCCAATGCACGAATAATACTTGAAAGCAAATTATAGAAAAAGGTACAGGGCACCCCGATGAAAGTAATCAGCAAATAAAAATAAGCATCTTCAAGGATGTTCTCCGGGGTCTGCATCATCTGAAGAATATCCGAACAAAACATACTAGTCACAATAGCAATTACCACAGACATCACCGCTGCCAATTGTAAACTAACTGCCACAAAACGCCGCATCATACCATAATCCCTTGCTCCAAACTTCTGTGCGACAGGAATACCGAAGCCACCACAACAGCCATTGCAAAAGCCTAATATCAAAAACACCACCGAAGTGCTAGCTCCTACAGAAGCCAAAGCATTAATTCCAAGAAACTTACCCACAATAGCAGCATCCATCAAGGAATAAGTCTGCTGAAGTAAATTACCCAGCAATAAAGGAAAAGCAAAATTCAATATCAAAGGGAACGGACGTCCCGAAGTCATCTCTCTCGAAGTTGCCATAACATGAATGTATTGTAAATCCGAGCACAAATATATATCATCCTTTGTAAAAATACATATTTCTAGAACTTCATTTCAATGAATACCCATTAATTAAATGATACATATCAATTTTTCTCGGAGAACTATCATCTTTCCCAAAATCCTGAATAGAAAAGCAACAACACAGCAAACAATTCCAAACGTCCTATCAACATCAGGAACGACAATATCCATTTAGCAGCATCAGGCAACGCCGCCCATGAAAAAGCAGGACCGAATGCTCCTAGCCCCGGTCCCACATTGCCTAAGCTAGAAATTACTGTACTCATCGCTTCAATTATCCCCACCCCGAAAAACATCAGCAGTATCCATCCGGCCAAAATACAGAACAAATAAAATACAAAGAATGTATTCACTGAAGCAATGATGGAAGGCGATATAACCTGACGGTTCACACGAACAGGCAATACAGCCCTAGGATGCAGCATCCGTTTGAATTCATTTTTGATATTACGCGCCAGAATCATAAGGCGCATATTTTTGATTCCCCCACTAGTAGACCCCGTACATCCACCTGACAACATAGCAAAAATAAGAAGCATCCATGTAAAAGATGGCCACAAGTTATAATCATCCGTTGCAAAACCGCATGACGTATGCGCCGTAGCCACTTGGAACAGAGCCCTGCGGAATGCCTTTTCCCAATCATAATGATTCTGAAAAACTAAGGCAAACGTAATAACAAGTGTCAGAATACTCACTGATTTCATAAACCAACGGAATTCATCATCCTGAAATAAACGCTTGCCTTTCCCTTTCAGACACATAAAATAGAGAGAGAAATTAATACCCGAAAGGATCATAAATATCGCTATTACATATTCTATAAACGGAGAGTTCCAATAAGCTACACTAGCTTGTTTGGTAGAATAACCACCTGTAGCCGTTGTAGAGAATGAATGACATACCGCATCAAAAAAACTCATTCCTCCTATCATCAGCAGCACAGTTTCTGCAATTGTAAGAATAGCATATATCATCCACAGCCACTTAGCCATCACATCAATCCGGGGATGTGTTTTGTCGTGCGTCACTCCGATAGCCTCAGCTGAAAAAAGTTGTATAGTTCCTCCCCCGAAAATAGGAAGCACAGCAATAGTAAAAAAAACAATACCCAAGCCACCTATCCATTGTGTCAGGCTACGCCAAAATAACAGGCCATGTGAAAGAGATTCTATATCATCTAATATAGTAGCTCCTGTAGTAGTAAAACCCGACATGGTTTCAAAAAAAGCATCTGTCACTGAAGGGATTCCTCCACTAAAATAAAAAGGTAGCATTCCAAACAACGTAAACAAAAACCAAGTAAAAGTTACAATACAGTACCCATCTCGTCGTGTCAGCCGATTCTCAGCACCTCTACTACAAATTAGCAAAACTCCACCGACCAATGTATTCAAAAGAATGGTATATAGAAAATATTGATAATCTTGCTCGCCGTAACATAAGGAAATAGCCGCACAAAGCAGAAACATAGCAGATTCAATAAAAAGTAATACCCCCAATACACGGAATATCATTTTTTTATTTATCAAGCTATTATTTCGGCTTCCACCTTTATATAATTTATCTGGATTATAAAATTCTCCCATCTTTTTATACTTTTTATATTTGACAAGTATATAGCGAATACTATGCCAAAATGAAAAACAACATTATAAACTATTGATAAACAAACAGATATTATATGAAGTCATAAATAAGGGAAACACTACCCTTTTCAAAATGAAAGGGGGCGTGTTTTCAAAACAATAAGGTTGCAGATACGACGATCTCAAGCAAAATTTAAATTGCATACATATCTGCTAACACTATAACATCTTCCTCATTATAATGAATAGTGAATAAATATTTTAAGATTACCCACTATTTTACTATTTTTGCATCCAAATCGATAATCCTCTACTAAATTTAATTACGCCTACTGTGGAATTATTCTACAGCTGTTGCCTATTTTCCACACTTTCCCTATCAACAAAAGACAGAAATAAAGCACTGATTATGAATAGGAAAGACTATTTACAATAGTTTGGCACGCTGCTTGTATTTCTACTGATGGCATCTTAAACAATAACAAAACTAAAGTATGAAACTATTTTTTACACACAAAGAAATTGCGCTAAAAAAGAAAAGAACAGCGCTTGTAGTAATAGGTATTGGACTAGTTATCGGGATTTACCTGATTGTTTCCCATCGACCGGCAAAGATGCCGGAACTTCCAGTAGTTGCCATAGCACCGGCAACGCAAGACGATGTGGAAATATATGGTGAATATGTAGGACGCGTACGTGCACAGCAATTCGTTGAAGTACGTGCCCGAGTAGAGGGATATTTAGAACAAATGCTTTTCGCAGAAGGTACATATGTCACTAAGAATCAAGTGCTGTTTGTTATCAATCAAGATCAATATCGAGCCAAAGCTGACAAAGCGCGTGCCCAATTGAAAAAAGATGAAGCACAGGCACAAAAAGCAAAACGCGATTTAGAACGTATCCGTCCGCTATATGAACAAAATGCTGCCAGCCAGTTGGACTTGGACAATGCTACTGCTGCATATGAAACAGCAGAAGCCTCGGTAGCTATGAGTAGTGCCGACCTTGATCAAGCAGAATTGGAACTAGGTTATACGATAGTTCGTTCTCCGTTAGCAGGACATATCAGTGAACGTCACGTGGATTTAGGGACATTGGTAGGTCCAAGTGGCAAATCACTGCTTGCCACCGTAGTAAAAAGTGATACTGTATTAGTGGATTTCAGCATGACTGCTCTAGACTATCTGAAAAGTAAAGAACGTAATGTGAACTTAGGTCAAAAAGACTCCACCCGCTCCTGGCAACCCAATGTATCCATTACTTTGGCAGATAATACTATTTATCCATACAAAGGACTAGTAGACTTTGCCGAACCGCAAGTTGATCCACGCACAGGTACATTCTCCGTACGTGCCGAAATGCCGAATCCAGAACGGATATTACTTCCTGGACAGTTCACCAAAGTAAAACTATTATTGGATGTCAGAGAAAAAGCTACGGTAGTTCCGTTAAAGTCCGTTATCATAGAAAAAGGCGGTGCCTATATTTATGTAATGCGCAAAGATTCTACAGTAGAGAGACGTTTCATTGAATTAGGTCCTGAATTCCAAAATCAAGTAGTGGTGGAAAGAGGCTTGGCCCCCGGAGAAGACATTGTCATAGAAGGATACCACAAGCTGAATCCAGGCATGAAAGTGAAAGTAAGTCCTGCCGTAGAGGACAAAAAAACGGAGGAAGAAGATACGATCGGATAATTTCACTCCCGAATACGAATTCCCCTATGGAGGAAAATTTACGCATTCAAAAAAACAATAGACATTATGAAAGTTAGTTTCTTTATAGACAGACCGGTATTTTCAGCTGTCATCTCCATATTAATAGTCATTGTCGGTATCATCGGTCTCACGATGCTACCCATTGACCAATATCCGCAGATTACCCCGCCGGTAGTGAAAATCAGCGCATCCTATCCGGGTGCCAGTGCCCTGACAGTATCACAGGCTGTAGCCACTCCTATAGAGCAGGAATTGAACGGTACCCCAGGAATGCTTTACATGGAATCAAATAGTTCCAATTCGGGAGGTTTTTCAGCCACCGTCACTTTTGATATCTCGGCAGATCCCGATCTAGCGGCAGTAGAAATACAGAACCGTATCAAGTTAGCAGAATCACGTCTTCCAGCAGAAGTTATACAAAATGGTATTTCGGTAGAGAAACAGGCTGCCAGTCAATTGCTGACCCTATGCCTTACCTCTACCGACCCGAAGTTCGATGAAATATACCTTAGCAACTTTGCTACTCTGAATGTACTGGACCTAATCCGCCGTATCCCTGGCGTAGGACGTGTTTCAAACATCGGAAGCCGATATTACGCCATGCAAATTTGGGTACAGCCCGACAAACTGGCCAATTTCGGTCTGACTGTAGCCGACTTGCAGAATGCACTAAAAGACCAAAATCGAGAATCAGCAGCCGGTGTACTGGGACAACAACCCGTACAAGGATTAGACGTAACCATTCCCATCACTACTCAGGGACGTCTATCTACTGTAAGCCAGTTTGAGGAAATCGTAGTCCGTGCCAATGCCGATGGTTCCATCATCCGTTTACGTGATGTGGCCCGCATCTCACTCGAAGCACAATCATACAATACCGAGAGTGCCATCAACAAAGAAAATGCAGCGGTATTGGCCATCTATATGTTACCAGGAGCCAACGCTATGGAAGTAGCAAAAAGCGTGAAAGAAGCTATGGAGGAAATCAGCAAGAATTTCCCCGAAGGAATGAGTTACGAGATACCTTTCGATATGACTACATATATTTCGGAATCTATTCATGAAGTGTACAAAACACTGTTTGAAGCCCTGATACTGGTTATTATCGTAGTATACCTTTCACTCCAAAGCTGGCGTGCAACAGTTATCCCACTAGTTGCCGTACCTATCTCACTGATTGGAACTTTCGGATTCATGTTGATTTTCGGATTCTCGCTTAATATCCTGACCCTGTTGGGGTTGGTACTTGCCATCGGTATTGTGGTGGACGATGCTATCGTGGTAGTAGAGAATGTGGAGCGTATCATGGAAGAGGAGAAACTATCTCCCTACCAAGCTACCAAGAAAGCTATGGAAGGACTTACAGGAGCCATTATCGCCACTTCTTTGGTACTGGCAGCAGTATTTGTTCCCGTAAGTTTTCTAGGTGGAATTACCGGACAACTTTATCGCCAGTTTACGGTAACCATCGTAGTATCCGTATTGCTGTCTACGGTAGTAGCTTTGACATTGAGTCCAGTCATGTGTTCGCTTATCCTGAAACCGGAAGATCCGAACAAGAAAAAGAATATCGTATTCCGCCGTATCAATGAGTGGCTGGCTATCGGCAATCATAAATATGTAGGGCTTATCAAACACATTGTGAAACACCCGCGTCGGGTACTGAGCACATTCGGCATGGTATTGATCGCCATCCTGTTAATCCATCGCATCATTCCCACCAGCTTCCTCCCCATCGAAGACCAAGGGTATTTTAAAATAGAGTTGGAGCTACCCGAAGGTGCAACGTTGGAACGTACACGTATCGTAACAGAACGTGCTGTGGAATACCTGATGGAAAATCCGGCAGTGGAATATGTACAAAGCGTGGCAGGAAGCAGTCCGCGTGTAGGGACCAGTCAGGCACGAAGTGAACTGACTATCATCTTAAAACCTTGGGAGGAACGTGACTCGCAAACTATTGACGATATTATGGCACAGGTAAAAAAAGACATGTCGCAATACCCCGAATGCAAGGTATATCTTTCCACCCCTCCCGTTATTCCGGGATTGGGCAGTTCGGGCGGGTTCGAAATGCAATTGGAAGCACGTGGAGATGCCACTTTCGAAAATTTGGTACAAGCTACGGATACATTGATGTATTATGCATCAAAACGTAAGGAATTATCAGGTTTATCCTCGGCTTTACAAGCGGACATCCCCCAACTTTATTTCGATGTAGACCGTGACAAAGTAAAATTCTCAGGAGTACCTTTAGCCGATGTATTCTCGACTATGAAAGCTTATACAGGTTCGGTATATGTAAACGATTTCAATATGTTTAACCGCATCTACCGTGTATATATTCAAGCAGAAGCACCCTACCGGGAACATAAGGAGAATATCAACCTATTTTTTGTACGGGGTACAGACAATGCCATGATACCGCTCACCTCGTTGGGTACCACTTCGTATACCACAGGTCCGGGCAGCATCAAACGTTTTAATATGTTCAACAGTTCTGTGATTCGCGGTGAGGCCGCAGATGGTTACAGTTCAGGACAGGCTATGGAAATTATCGAACAAATAGCCCGCGAACACCTACCGGAAAATATCGGTGTAGAATGGAGCGGACTATCCTTCCAGGAAAAACAGGCAGGTGGACAGACCGGCATGGTGCTGGCATTAGTGTTCATGTTCGTATTTTTGTTCCTCGCTGCCTTATACGAAAGCTGGATGGTACCGGTTGCAGTATTACTCTCTTTGCCTGTAGCCGCATTAGGTGCTTATCTAGGTGTATGGGGCTGTGGACTGGAGAATGATGTCTATTTCCAGATCGGATTGGTGATGCTGGTAGGACTAGCCGCCAAAAATGCAATTCTTATTGTAGAGTTTGCCAAAGAACAAGTAGACAAAGGAGTAGATGTAGTACAAGCTGCACTTCATGCTTCACAGCTCCGTTTCCGACCTATTTTGATGACTTCATTGGCATTCATCTTAGGTATGTTACCTATGGTCATTGCCAGCGGGCCAGGTTCAGCCAGCCGTCAGGCTATTGGTACAGGTGTATTCTTCGGAATGATCTTTGCTGTAACTGTGGGAATTTTGTTAGTACCTTTCTTCTTTGTACTGATATACAAGATGAAAGCGAAGATGAAACAAAAATAAGGATATAAAAAGATGAAAGAAATGATGAAACATACATTATTATATATAGCCGTATCAGGAATGACTTTGCTGACTTCTTGCCAATTAGGTAAGCACTACACACGTCCCGACTTGCATCTGCCCCAACAATTAGATACGTTACGACAACAGGATACATTATCTATTGCCGATATGCAGTGGTGGGAAATCTATACGGACACAACCTTGCAAAGCCTGATAGAAAAGACGTTGGATAACAACAAAGACATGAAAATAGCTGCGGCACGTGTAAAAGAACTTGCCGCAATGAAGCGCATAGACTTTGCCAACCTTTTCCCCCAACTGAACGGAAGCGCTTATGCCCAAAAAGAAGGAAGTAATTATGGTGGTGACAACTATAAAAATGACCCCGAACAGGGTGGTAAACTTACCGTGACTTGGGAATTAGACTTATGGGGTAACCTGCGTTGGGCAAAAGACAAAAGCATAGCACAATTTCTGGGAAGCATCGAGGCGCAACGTGCCTTGAAAATGAGTATTGTGTCCGAAGTGGCACAAGCCTATTTTGAATTGGTCGCATTAGACAATGAGCTGAACATTGTTCGTCAAACACTCTATGCCCGTAAAGAAGGAGTACGCTTGGCAAAACTTCGTTTTGAAGGAGGACTAACTTCAGAAACTTCTTATCAACAGGCACAAGTGGAGTATGCACGTACCGCAACCTTAGTTCCTGAACTGGAAAGGAAAATTTCATTGAAAGAAAATGATATCGCATTCCTGGCAGGCGAATACCCGCACCGCATACAGCGTTCCATTCTACCCGAAGAAGTAAAACTACCTGAAACATTACCAGTAGGTCTACCCTCCACTCTGTTGGAACGTCGTCCCGATGTACGCGAAGCAGAACAGAAATTAATAGCAGCCAATGCCAGTGTAGGTATTGCCTATACCAATATATTCCCACGACTCAGCCTCACAGCACAATATGGCGTAGAAAGTGAAGAATTCTCTGATTTCTTTAAATCACCCATTCATTATATCAGTGGCAATCTTCTAACTCCTCTCTTCGCCATGGGAAAATACAGAGCAACCCTAAAGGCCAAAAAAGCCGCATACGAACAGGAATGCTACAGCTATGAAAAATCAGTACTGACTGCATTCAAAGAGGCCCGCAATGCCATTGTGGACTTTAATAAGATAAAAGATATCTACGAATCGCGTCTGCAACTGGAACGTTCCTCTAAAGCAACAATGGAACTGGCCCAATTGCAATACATCAATGGAGTAATAGGCTATTTGGATGTATTGGATGCACAACGTAGCTATTTCGATGCACAAATAGGATTAAGTAATGCAATAAGAGACAAACAGATTACATTAGTAAAATTGTATAAAGCATTAGGGGGTGGATGGTAACCATCCCCTCTTTTCTGTATCTTCCTTTATCCGGAAAATCAAATTAAGATATATGCCTGATAAGACGTATTGTTCTCTACCGGTGTAAGTGACAAATAACCCGACTTCACTTTTCCATTTTCCAGATATAAAGGATGCTTTTCTTGAAGCGCAAGATGAGAATGCCATGCCTCACCGGGCTTTGCATAATATTCTATAACATACCGTCCCTGCACGCCATCACACACATAGTTATCATATATCAAACGTGCTACCACTCCCATATTCATACGAAGATTTATTTCCACACACGGATGAATGGCATACCCGCTATTTTGGGTACGGCATACCATCATATCCACCCCCAGATAGCCTTCGTAACTCCCTTTTATCACCTCTGCCAACTCTACCTGTAACGCCCTCCCAACCTGATGTAAGATTTCCGCAGAAACATAAGTGGATATCCTCGCTTCAATAACCCGATCCGCCGCCAACAAGTTTTCTTTATAAACACCTCTCTTATCCGTTTCAAATAAGGAATACCCTATAAAATGTACCTGTCCCCACTCGTCTGCAAAAAACTCCATGGCAAAATCCAAAAGCTTATCATAAAAAGGTTCTCCTATCACCTCATGCTGAGTGGTAAGTATGTGTCGAATCCACCCTTCCAGAGGGATGGTAAAACTACCTGAAACATATTGTATCCCTCTCCCACTACCAGACCATGGCGCTTTTAACAAAGCACGAGAATGAGACAACACAAAAGCCTTCACTTCCTCTATTGACGACAATACAAAAGCCTCCCCCAATATGGGAATATTCCCACCTATATGTCTACAAAGGCGGCGTAACACTTTTACAGCCGTCTGACGTCCGGATATTTGACGGATACGCTTCATACGCTCTACTGAAGGATATGCTGTATCAGGAAATCCAGCTTCCTGCAAACGACGCACCAAAGACGGATTCCATCCCCAAGGAATCACCTTATTATAAATGGGGAGGAATTCTGAAGTCCAATTGACCGAAGGCGGCAAAAAAGATTGTCTTTCCATTGTTTTCATACGCAGAGCAGAATCCAGCCATACAGTTCCTCCCTGTTCTGCATACCATGCAGGCAACACGGACAACTCGGCCGCCATTCGCCGGGCACTGGCAGGTGCCATATAATAAGGATCACCACAAGCCAATGCCATATCATTTTCCGGATTGAATAAATAAAGCGCTTCCATTTCCGGACACAAAGATAAATGTTTTAGAGTACAAACCATTTCTCTTGTTCGTCTTTTAGTTGAAAAAAAATAATATTTTGCTATCTCCAGTTTGCAATTTGAATTAGTATTGCTATATTTGCAGCCGATAAAAAAGCAACCATGGAAACCTTTTACAGAACACACAGTTATCTGGTGGAACATACAAATGCTCCTGTTCGCCGGGACTTGATGGACGAAATAGACTGGAACGACAGACTGATCGGCATCAAGGGTACTCGTGGCGTAGGGAAAACGACTTTCCTCCTGCAATATGCAAAAGAAAAGTTCGGAACGGATCACTCATGTCTGTTCATCAACATGAATAACTTTTACTTCTCTAAATATACGTTAGTGGAGTTTGCCGCAGAATTCGTAAAACGAGGAGGAAAAGTTTTGTTGATAGACCAAGTGTTCAAGTATCCCGAATGGAGCCACGACCTGCGTGCTTGCTATGAAATGTTTCCTACTCTGAAGATTATATTCACCGGATCATCCGTGATGCGACTGAAAGAAGAAAATCCAGAACTGAGCGGCATTGTCAAGGTATACTACCTGAGAGGTTTCTCATTCCGCGAATATCTGAATTTGCAAAGCGGCAATTGTTTCCGTGCCTATACCTTACAAGAAATTTTGGAGAATCACGAACAGATAGCGAAAACCATCCTGCGCAACGTGAAGCCCTTGGATTATTTTCAAGACTATCTGCATCACGGTTTCTACCCATTCTTCCTGGAAAAACGTAACTTTTCGGAGAATCTGCTAAAAACCATGAATATGATGATAGAAGTAGATATACTTCTTATCAAACAAATTGAGCTGAAATATCTTTCAAAGATAAAAAAATTACTATATTTGCTAGCTGTGGACGGACCCGTTGCTCCGAACGTCAGCCAGCTGGCCACGGAGATTCAAACTTCACGTGCCACGGTGATGAATTACATTAAGTATCTGGCAGATGCGCGTCTTATCAATATGGTTTATCCCAAGGGAGAGGAATTTCCCAAGAAACCTTCCAAACTGATGATGCACAACACCAACCTGATGTACTCCATTTATCCGGTAAAGGTCGAAGAACAGGATGTTCTGGATACATTTTTCATGAATACCCTGTATAAGGACCATAAACTATATAAAGGCGATAAAGGCACTTCATTTATGGTAGACAACGGACTGCATTTCCGTATTTGCGCAGAAGGGTGCAAGTTCAAAAATAATCCAAACGTGTATTATGCCCTACACAAATTGGAATTAGGACACGGAAATATGATCCCATTATGGCTTTTCGGCTTTTTATATTAAGAGATAGAGAATAGATTTTATTACCTAATAATTAGTAATTGTATGACTAAACAAAAAAAATTCATCACTTGTGATGGTAACCAGGCAGCAGCACATATCTCGTATATGTTCTCTGAAGTAGCTGCTATCTATCCCATCACTCCGTCGTCTACTATGGCTGAATACGTAGACGAATGGGCTGCCGCAGGTCGTAAAAACATCTTCGGCGAAACAGTTTTGGTACAAGAAATGCAGTCAGAAGGCGGTGCAGCAGGTGCTGTTCATGGTTCTCTTCAGGCAGGTGCGTTGACTACCACTTACACTGCATCTCAGGGTCTGTTGCTGATGATCCCTAACATGTACAAAATTGCCGGTGAATTCCTGCCTTGCGTATTCCACGTATCGGCTCGTACATTGGCTTCACACGCATTGTGTATCTTTGGTGACCATCAGGACGTCATGTCTTGCCGCCAAACAGGTTTCGCCATGTTGTGCGAAGGTTCTGTACAAGAAGTTATGGATATGGCTGCTGTAGCTCATCTTGCTACTATCAAATCTCGCGTGCCATTCGTCAACTTCTTCGATGGTTTCCGTACTTCTCACGAAATCCAAAAAATTGAAATGCTGGAGAATGAAGATCTGGCAGGTCTGATTGATCAACAGGCTTTGGCAGAATTCCGTCAACGCGCGTTGAATCCTAACAACCCTGTTGCACGCGGTATGGCTGAAAACCCCGACCACTTCTTCCAGCACAGAGAATCTTGCAATAACTTCTATGAAGCAGTTCCGGCTATCGTAGAAGAATACATGAACGAAATCAGCAAAATCACAGGCCGTCCTCATGGTTTGTTCGATTACTATGGTGCTGAAGACGCTGAACGCGTAATTATCGCAATGGGTTCTGTTACAGAAGCTGCCCGCGAAGCTATCGACTACTTGATGAGCAAAGGTGAAAAAGTAGGTTTGGTTTCTGTACATTTATACCGTCCGTTCTCTGCTAAACATTTCTTGGCTGCTGTACCTAAGACTGCCAAGACTATCGCAGTTCTTGACCGTACTAAAGAACCGGGAGCAAACGGTGAACCTTTGTATCTGGATGTTAAAGACTGCTTCTATGGAACAGAAAACGCCCCGGTTATCGTAGGTGGACGTTACGGTTTAGGTTCTAAAGACACTACTCCTGCTCAAATCATCGCTGTATTCAAGAATTTGGCTCTGCCAATGCCGAAAAACCACTTCACTGTGGGTATCGTAGACGATGTAACTTTCACTTCTCTTCCCCAGGAAGAAGAAATCGCATTGGGCGGCGAAGGCATGTTCGAAGCTAAATTCTACGGATTAGGTGCTGACGGTACTGTAGGTGCTAACAAGAACTCAGTGAAAATTATCGGTGACAACACCGACAAGCACTGTCAGGCTTATTTCTCATACGACTCTAAGAAATCTGGTGGTTTCACTTGCTCTCACCTCCGTTTCGGCGATACTCCTATCCGTTCTACTTATTTAGTAAATACTCCGAACTTCGTAGCTTGCCACGTACAGGCTTACCTCCACATGTACGATGTTACACGTGGTTTGCGTAAGAACGGTTCTTTCTTGCTGAACACTATCTGGGAAGGTGAAGAACTGGCAAAGAACCTGCCTAACAAAGTGAAGAAATACTTCGCTCAGAACAATATCACTGTTTACTACATCAATGCAACTCAGATTGCTCAGGAAATCGGTTTGGGCAACCGTACCAATACCATCCTGCAATCAGCATTCTTCCGTATCACAGGCGTTATTCCTGTTGACTTGGCTGTAGAACAGATGAAGAAATTCATCGTTAAGTCTTATGGCAAGAAGGGCGAAGACGTGGTGAACAAGAACTATGCTGCCGTAGACCGTGGTGGCGAATACAAACAATTGGCTGTTGATCCGGCTTGGGCTAATCTGGAAGTTGAAGCTCCTGCTGCTAACAATGACCCTGCATTCATCAACGAAGTAGTTCGTCCTATCAACGCTCAGGATGGTGACTTGTTGCCGGTATCTGCATTCAAAGGCATCGAAGACGGTACTTGGGAACAAGGTACTGCTCAATACGAAAAACGTGGTGTAGCTGCATTCGTACCTGAATGGAATGCTGAAAACTGTATCCAGTGTAACAAGTGTGCATATGTTTGTCCTCATGCTTCCATCCGTCCGTTCGTTCTTGACGCTGAAGAACAGAAGGGTGCAGACTTCGAGACATTGAAAGCTGTAGGTAAACAATTTGACGGAATGACATTCCGTATCCAGGTTGACGTGCTTGACTGTCTGGGTTGTGGTAACTGTGCCGATGTTTGTCCGGGCAATCCGAAGAAGGGAGGCAAGGCTCTTACAATGAAACATTTGGAAAGCCAGTTGTCTCAAGCAGCCAATTGGGAATACTGCGCTAAGAACGTGAAGAGCAAACAACATTTGGTAGATATCAAAGCCAATGTGAAGAACTCTCAGTTCGCTACTCCGTTGTTCGAATTCTCTGGAGCTTGTTCAGGTTGTGGTGAAACTCCATATGTGAAACTGATTTCCCAGTTATTCGGTGACCGTGAAATGGTTGCTAACGCTACCGGATGTTCTTCTATCTACTCCGGTTCTGTTCCTTCAACTCCTTATACTAAGAACGAAAAGGGTCAAGGTCCTGCTTGGGCTAACTCATTGTTCGAAGATTTCTGCGAATTCGGTTTGGGTATGACTTTGGCTGACAAGAAACTTCGTGCACGTATCGAAGCTGCTATGAAGGATGCTATCGCCAGTGATACTTGTCCAGCAGAATACAAAGAAGCATTCCAGGAATGGATTGATGGTAAGGACGATGCAGACAAGAGCAAAGCCGCTGCCGAAAAGATCATTCCAATGGTGGAAGCTGCTAAAGATAAATGTAAGAACTGCGCTACCATTGCAGAATTCAAGAACTATTTGGTTAAGAAGAGCCAATGGATTATCGGTGGTGACGGTGCTTCTTACGATATCGGTTACGGTGGTTTGGACCATGTGATTGCTTCCGGCGAAGATGTAAATATTTTGGTATTGGATACTGAAGTTTACTCTAATACTGGTGGTCAGTCATCTAAGGCTACTCCGCTGGGTGCTATCGCTAAGTTTGCCGCTTCAGGTAAGCGTGTACGTAAGAAAGACCTTGGTATGATCGCTACTACTTACGGTTATGTATATGTTGCCCAGATTGCTATGGGTGCTGACCAAGCTCAGACTTTGAAAGCTATTCGTGAAGCAGAAGCTTACCCCGGTCCGTCATTGGTTATCGCTTACGCTCCGTGTATCAACCACGGTTTGAAGGCAGGTATGGGTAAGAGCCAGGCTGAAGAGGCTAAGGCTGTAGAATGCGGTTACTGGCACTTGTGGCGTTTCAACCCCGCTTTGGAAGAAGAAGGCAAGAATCCATTCATGCTTGACTCTAAAGAACCGAAATGGGAAGGTTTCCAGGATTTCTTGAAGAACGAAGTTCGTTTTGCCTCTGTAATGAAGCAGTATCCTGCTGAAGCTGCTGATCTGTTTGCTGCTTGCGAAGAAATGGCCAAGAAACGTTATGCTTCTTACAAACGTATGGAAGCAATGAATTGGAGTGAATAATTTCTAATACATGCATATAAAAAAGGCTTGTTCATGAAGAACAAGCCTTTTTTATAACCTTTTTCTACCATTAGTATATATGAGGTCACCCATACGTATGTACAAAACAAGACTTCAATTTCAAGTATTTCTACTGTAACCATCACCATTTATGGCTTAAGGTTACCAAAAATTTCCTACCTTTGCACATAACATTATGAAAAACCTATAAACATGAATACTCTAACCAACCTGAAATACACATTGGCTGTCACAGCCGGACTGTGCTCCTCTTTTGCATACGCACAAAACCATCCTCATATCATACTGATAATGACCGACCAACAGCGAGCTGATGCCATAGGCTGTATGGGGAACGATGCGGTTATCTCCCCTAACCTGGACGCACTAGCTGCCGAGGGAACATTATTTATGAATGGTTATTCTTCTTGTCCAAGCAGCACTCCGGCACGTGCTGGTCTGCTGACCGGACTTTCTCCTTGGCATCATGGCTTGTTGGGATATGGAAAAGTATCTCCCGAATATAAATACGAAATGCCACAGATGCTAAAAGACGCTGGTTATTATACTTTTGGAATCGGGAAAATGCACTGGCATCCCCAACGGGTAAAACATGGTTTCGAAGGCACTCTGCTAGATGAAAGCGGACGCGTGGAAGACGAGAACTTCACCAGTGATTACCGCCAATGGTTCCAAACAAAAGCTCCCGGAAAGAATCCCGACGCCACCGGTATAGGCTGGAACGACCATACGGCAAGTATATATAAATTGCCCGAAAACCTCCATCCTACCTATTGGACAGGAGAAATGGCCTGTGAACTTATCAGCAACTACGATCCGACCAACAAACCGTTATTTCTGAAAGTTTCTTTTGCCCGTCCGCACAGTCCGTATGATCCACCACAAAGATATCTGGACATGTATGAGGATGCCCTAATACCCGATCCTGCCATCGGAGACTGGTGTGGCAAATACGCCAAGAAACTAAATCCTGAAGAAACGGCACAAGACGCTCCATACGGTAATTTTGGCAATGAATATGCACGCAATTCCAGACGTCATTATTATGCCAACATCACTTTCATTGACGAACAGATAGGCAGAATTATCCAAACATTGAAAGAAAAGGATATGTATAATGACGCATTAATCGTTTTCGTTTCCGATCATGGCGATATGATGGGCGACCATTATCACTGGAGAAAGACTTATCCATACGAGGGCTCCACTCATGTGCCATACATCGTGAAATGGCCTTCCGTCGACCACGTTACACCGGGAAAAACAGACGCTCCTGTAGAGTTACGTGATATTCTTCCCACTTTCCTTGATGCAGCCGATGTGACCATCCCCACTGACATGGACGGCCGTTCTTTGTTGCCGCTTGCCAAAGGCATGGAAACAAACTGGCGCAAGTATCTGGATCTGGAGCATGCCACCTGTTACAGTGATGATAACTATTGGTGTGCACTGACTGACGGCAAAATAAAATATATATGGCGTATCCACACCGGTACCGAAGAGTTATTCGACTTAACCCAAGACCCTCAGGAATTGCACAATGCCGTCAATGACAAAAAATACAGGAAACAGCTGACGGAAATGCGTAATGAAATGATCCGTCATTTAAGTGAACGCGGCGAAGAGTTCGTGAAGGACGGTCGATTGGTGGTCAAGGAGAAGACCATGCTTTATGGACCTAATTATCCGGGGAAAGAAAATAAAAGATAATGTACGTTGTACAGAGGGATCGTCTCCAATTGTCCCACTTTTTCCTACAACAGAGTTTTATAATTCTGCTGTCACTGTTGTCACCTATTCCCTGCAACCCCTATAAACAGGAAGTTAGAGAGGTGGTGGCAGCACATTATTTTATGTACAAAAATGCCTACTGCCACCACTTTATCCACCTTGTTACATGGTACAAACCTACTTTGTTTGTCCACCAGACAGGACAAGCCTGTGCAATGAACACGATAGGCTTGTACGGTGAACACGGTAAACTTGTGCAGCCTCGAAACAACGACTTTCCTTGCCAAAGTATTCAGAATCTTGATACAAGTTCTGTCGGATCCTGCAGCAAGTTCCACGAAATCCTGTACCAAGTTTTGCCGTTACATCCAGCATCCTTCCCTTTCGGAGGAGAAGGATAAACCGGTAGAGCCGGAAAGACTTAAACTAAAGATTGAAAGATATAGATCTTTGGAATGAAACGTCTTGTTCTTTTTATCAGACGTCTTCATCTTTTTTGTAAACGTCCTTGTCTTTTCCGAAAAGAATAAAGACTTTCGGAACGATACGGAACTGTGACCGGAAACGGGTTTCTACACATACGTTTCCAAGTGAACCTCCATTTACATCCGACAGATTCTTCATTTCGGCAAGAAAGGGTGCACAAGTTTCATCAAATTTCTGATGCCTCTCTATTCTTCTATTTTCCAACAGTTCCTCAGCCTGTTCACAACTTAAAATATAAAGCCTAACCCTAACGACAAATTGGAAAGGGCCAATTTATCTTTCCCTTCATTCTTCTCGTCAGTAATATTAGCCGATTTCAAACCTTTTTGATAAGCGACATTCAAAAACAAGCGTTTCCAATAAATGCTGCCCTGTACGGCAATTCCCCAATCAAAACGGTTAATATTACCTTTAGGATCGTCCGCATCATCATTCTTGCCAAAGGAGGGACAATCATCTTTGGTTATGGTATGTTTATTTTCTCCATATTTGTCGGGGGATACTGTCAAATATGTATCCGACTCATATTTAAACTTACCAAACAACCCATAAGAGAAGTAAGGGCCCACTCCCAACTGAACCCTAAACGATTCTGACAAAGGTAAAGCATAAGCAAATAAAATAGGAACGTCCAAATAGCCCAGATTATGTTTTTGAGTGACACTAGTGCCGCGAGATTCCGTCACATCATATTTCTTATAAGAATCCAAATCGAGCCGATGCGACTTTTTAGTGGTAAATTTATCGTACTCATAAGTGATACCTTTCATAGAAAGTCCAATAGCAGGCTGAATACTAAAGTTGCCAATCACAGGAACATCTATAAAATAATGGACACTGTAACCCATATAGCTTTTATTATTATAATCTTGATCTGCCATAAGATCATTATACTTCCCTGTAGCACTGGTCATATTTAACCCCACGCGAATACCGGAAGTAGTTTGTGCTTGTGCCATAAATGCACATACGGACATAGCCATGATAAAAAACAGTTTCTTCATAATGCAGTATTTTTATTAAAATTTGTAATTTTGTTTCACTCCTTTCATAGTGAACAATAAAGAAAGACGGACAGACCAATTTTCATCAATAGCATACTCAGCTCCTATTCCTGCATAGAAACCTGGATGCATTTTAGATTCCTCTACGCTAGACATGCTGCTCATATTGAGCAGCCTTCACATTCCACATTAAACCCTGTGCATACGATATTAACGAAATCAGCATTAAAAGTGCTGCAATAATTGTCTTTTCCATACTTCGTAACAATTGACTCTATAAGTTTACATTTGCAAATGTATTGCAACTTTTATATTCAAAAAACCATCATTTGTCAAGATTTACACTAAACACACTAAAATAGATACCAAGCAGCTAAAATTAACGACTATATATACAATAAATAAATTATGCCAATAAGACAAGCTTGAAAATTTGTAAATTAAGCTTCACATTCCAGCTCTATATGATATGAAATTGGAAGAGCCATCAAAAAAACAGTTCTACTTTTCACACCTCTCCAAGCTGGCAGTATAGAACCATTTAAAACATAAACAAACAGGCGTTCATTTCCGAAGAATAAACGCCTGTTTGTTTTATGTTTCACTATTCAGCCATATCAACAAATCTTTTTGGCAAGCAACCAATTTTCACTTCTGTTGACGAAGCCGGCTAACTTAAACACTTATTTTATTTCACGAATCAACATTCCCGGATAAAAATCGCCACCCGATACTTTTCGGAAAGTGGTAAAACCAAAGTCCGAACCATAAGCCTGTTCCTCGGAAGCCATATAGCGATTATCCCAAATCAGATTTTCCTTAGGCTGAATCACTCCTACACGCTTATAAGTCATTTTGCCTTCTTTGCTCAGTTCGGCTTCCAGTACTTCAAATTTAGACTTTTCAGTGACTCCCTCTTTCAAGCCAATATAAGCTTTCAGGGGAGAAACACTGATTAAAGGAGTATTCACTTTGAACTGGTCAAAATTCTTTTGCAGACTCGCTATATTTTCATCAATGGCACGTTGGCATGCCTTTCGCACCATTTGCTGGGGCTCGTCCAAGTTAATACCCAAAAAGGAAGTGTTACTTCCATCACTATGCTGGCTGCCCACATACTTCAACTTGAACATCTTACGGTTATTATTGAAAGCATTCACCTTCTCCTTATTATCCTTATCAGTATAATATTGAGTAGATCGGGAAGAGCACACGTCTGAAC
>OISY01000098.1_pt1 | contig 26340 bp, 26 predicted proteins | sample 1586631 | NCBI WGS metagenome assembly OISY01 (sample SAMN02675049, study PRJEB24791) | human gut metagenome, SKBSTL061 | isolation source: stool | host: Homo sapiens | place: USA | reverse complement strand
AGCTCAAGGGGGTGTCAAGGGAGTCTTTCGTTGCTCTTACCTACCTCCAGCTACCACGCTACGCCCTCAGACAGGTGTGGATGAATGGGTCGAAGAGGTGATACAGAAGCTAGGTCTACAATAAGGTACAAGCTTATGAGCTCACTTAAAGAACAGCGAGAGCGACTGCTCCAGGCTAAGATGAGAGAGATGGCGAATATAGGGGTCACCAAGCGTACCGCAGATAATATCCCAGACTTTGATGAGCCGATAGATTTGGATGAAGAACCATCGCTTGAAGAGAATCCAACGCTTGAAGAGAATCCAACGCTTGAAGATGAGTGTAATGCCGTCTCAGAGACTGAGGAGACAACAGCCTCAACTCCGACCACCTCTCCTCAAGCATCCCAGCGTCACAGCTCCAAAAAGAAGTCTACTCCTAGGAGTTGCTCATCGACATTAGAGTTTGCAGCGTACGAAGAGCGTTTCCTGATATCTGTACGAGACGGACGCAACAAGTCTGGCTTCAGCATTCATACCGAAGTGCTACAGCTACTTCGAAATGTGGTGAGTGACCTCCGTGTAGAGACCTCCATCACAAGCTATATTGAGAACATCATACTGGATCACTTGAAAACGCACCAGGAGCTATTAAACCAAATCGCCTCTCAGCGGAGACGAGATAAGACTATTGACCTATGATTGAAGAGACATTGAGATGCTTACTGCTCTTATTAGGGATTGTGTGGGTGATCTTTGGCATCACATATTGGCGGAGACTCTTGAACAGCTCTAAGCAAGACCCTATAAGAAAGGCTGCAGCCAAGAAAGAGAAGACGGAAAAAGCAGACTCCAATCAAGAGCGTAAGGAGCTTGTGAGAGACGAACTGGTCGGCAAGAGCAAGCCTTTTGTTTCCTCATCTTTCCCTATGGTTCCTAAGAGTTCCTCGTCTGAAAAAGCGGACGATAATCCCGCTACATTTGCAGAGTTAGATAGTGATAAGTCAACTCCAAGAGATGACGCTACAGATCCTTTAGAAGCGGAAAGCGAAACTATTCCTGAGGCAGAAAACGAGATACAAGTTGCCTACACGATGGAGGATCCAGATGAGGAGAGCATCCTGCGGGAGGAGTTACAGATTGCCAGCGAGGCACTGCCCGAACTCTCCCCGACCGCCATCCTAGCAAGAGATTTATCTCGTATTAGCCAATGGAGTAAGCAAGAGGATTCACTGACTAATGAAAATGAAGAGGAGCTGTGCCAGACGCTCCGCACCTTGCGAGGAACGGAGCTTATGGATCGGCTCAAAGAGTACACGCTAGAAGTGGAGGAAGCTCACCGCAATCTCTTTGCAGTCTTGCGGAAAGCTGAAGAGCTAGAAGAGGAACCTGCACCTTCCCAAGTAGAGGCAGAAGCGGGTGAAGAAGAGAAACCGCTCTCTTACTACTTGTAACCCAACAATAGAACAGCAAGATTATTCTTTAACAACTTGATATAACGACAGACAATGAACAGACGAATGATTAGCAAGGAACGGCTAGCGATGCTTGCCCTGACCTTGATGATGACAGGTGCGACAGCCTTTGCCCAAGGCAATGGTATGGCGGGCATCAACGAAGCGACCAAGATGGTCACTTCCTATTTTGACCCAGCGACCAAGCTCATCTATGCCATTGGGGCAGTGGTGGGCTTGATAGGCGGTGTCAAGGTGTACAATAAGTTTAGCTCAGGAGACCCCGATACGAGCAAGACAGCTGCAAGCTGGTTCGGAGCTTGTATCTTCCTCATCGTAGCTGCAACCATCCTGCGTAGCTTCTTCCTCTAATGGCTAGTTGGGAAGTAAATAAAGGAGTCGGTCGGACGGTGGAGTTCAAGGGCTTGAAGGCTCACTACCTCTTCTTATTTGCAGGAGGGTTACTGGGTATCTTCATCCTTGTAGTGATTCTCTATCTCTGTGGCATCAGTCAGATCATCTGCTTGGGCATAGGCGTAGTGGGTGCCACCGTTGTGGTGTGGCAAACGTTCGCCATGAATCGCAAGTATGGTCAATATGGATTGATGAAGCGAGGAGCTATAAGAAAACATCCGAGGTATCTCTTGAACCGCCGTTCGGTCTATCAGCTTTTTCACCAACTCAATAGCGCTAGATGATGAGAAACAGAAGCAAGATAACCACCTTAGAGTCAAAGTTCCCCTTGCTGAGTGTAGAGCATGGGTGCATTGTCAGTAAGGATGCTGATGTGACGGTTGCTTTCCGAGTGGAGCTACCCGAGCTTTTTACAGTCACATCTGCAGAGTATGAGACGATGCACTCTACTTGGCATAAAGCCATCAAGGTGCTCCCCAATTTCACGATCGTTCACAAGCAAGATTGGTTCATCAAGGAGTGCTACCATACGACTTGCAAGCGTGGTCAAGAAAAGCCTTTGAGCTTTCTCGCTCGTGCCTCTGAGAGACACTTCAATGAGCGACCCTATCTAAACCATACCGTCTACCTCTTTATCACGAAGAGCAATAGACAGCGTATGGCACAGCAGAGTAGCTTCTCAACGCTTTGTAGAGGTCATCTACTCCCTAAAGAGATTACCAACGAAGAGGAGATGGTGAAGTTTATGGAGTCGGTGGATCAGTTCGAACGCATCATCAATGAATCCGAATTGATAAAGCTGGCTCGAATGAGCGAGGATGAGCTGGTTGGCTCTAGGGAGCAAGCTGCTCTATTAGATCGCTACTTCTCTCTATCAGATAGCAGACACGGCACATTGGAGGATATACGTTTAGGGGCAGACCTTGTACGTGTGGGAGACAATATGCTTTGCCTGCATACGCTCTCTGATACGGATGATCTACCCACTACGGTCAGTACCGATGGTCGCTATGAACGATTATCAACAGACCGCTCAGACTGCCGCCTCTCCTTTGCCTCTCCAGTGGGGCTGATGCTCCCCTGCAACCATATCTACAATCAATACATCTTCATTGAAGATAGCGAGGCTAACTTACAGCGCTTTGAGAAGCAGGCTAGAAATATGCACTCTCTAGCACGCTACAGTCGTAGTAATCAAATCAACGAAGAGTGGATACAGGAGTATCTCAACACAGCACAATCTCAGGGGCTCACCTATTCCCCTTCTGTCTATTGTGCGTCTTGCAGAGCATCTGACAATTGTCCGATGTCGTCTTGCCCCCCTTGCTCCATGCCGTGATATGGTCTGCGTCCATATCCTTGAGACTCCATATCCGCTCCTTGTTCTTGCCCTCACCGAAGGCGCAAGCTGGGCAGTTAGAGACCCCGTGCGCCTTAGCCTCCTGCGTCTGACGCTCGTAGGCACTCCGCTTCGTCGAGTCGTCAAAGAGACGTATCTCCAAGAGCTGTGGCTCCACCTCGCCACCCAGTAGGTACTCAGGGATACACTCCTTCTTACGCACCGCCTCGTCCGCTAGTAGCTCTGCAAGCCGAGCGTGTATCTTGTCGTGGTCATAAGGCGTATTGTGGTAAGTCTCGTAGAGCCTACCCCAAGCCACCCCTCTGAAGTGTGGCACTTCCGTGTAGAAGAGCGTCTCCGCCCAGGCGATTACGCTGTTGAAGTTGTTCTGTAGCTCCGTAATCCCCTCATCGTGGCGATGCGCCGCCATATACTCTCTGACATTCCCCTGGCTCACCCAGTCTAGAGCCGTGGCGAGGTAGTCTTGACGCTTTACATTACCACGTATGTAGTTCTCCCACTTCTGGACGTTCGTATTGCCACTATTGCTAAAGACCTTGCGGGCTGCCGTCACAAAGGGACCCGAGTAGACCGCATTCAGCAGCTCCTGATCATTGAGCGGTACACCTGCTATGTTGATCGTCTGAAACCACTCACGGATCTCGCTCTCCGTCCCCTCGCATATATAGATAAGGAGTGGAGTATCTAGGATCTTCCGTTGTAGGTCCTCCGCTAGAGCTTTGAAAGTAAATGGGATCTTGTTTGCTCCGAGCAAGATGCTAAACTGAGCATTGAGGAACCGCCCCAGCGACGTAATCCTTTGCTGACCATCTAAGACCTCCAGCTGACCATCCTCCCGCTGGTTAAAGTAGATCAGACCGATAGGATAGCCCTTGAGGATAGACTCGATGACTGCAAGATCCTTCTTGCCGTCACCGTAGATATAGTTGCGCTGGTACTCAGGCTGTATCGTCAGCTTGCCATTCATACCATAGAGCCCCTTGCCCTCGTTCTCATCATAGGTAAAGCCACGGCATATATCCTCCACCGTGTACTCTGTGTGTAGTGTAGTCTTCATAAGCTGCCTCTCTGTAGTTAGTACCAAGTATAGCGCATCTCATAGCGGTCAAAGGGCTCATCACCCTCATACCCATAGGAGCGTAGTGTCTCCACGATCTCACGCTGCTCCCTAGGAGAGAGCGGTAGGTCGCCACGCTTCAAGCGGTAAAACTGCGTCTTCGAGTTACGCCCTATCATATAATTGGTGCAGGCGTCGTAGTTCTTCCGGCTCAACTCATTCATTGCTCGGGCGAAGCCTCTGGCATACCGCTCTGGTGTGTCTGAGCGGTAAAAGGCGCAGGCAGTACCCTCCTGATAGTCGGGGTGGTGCGCATTGATCAGCGGATAGATCCGTGACTTACCCAGCACCTCGGGAGCGACCAGCGCATGCAGACAGTGCGTGCGCTGCGAGCAACTCTCAGAGGTGCAGACTGGGTACTCCGTGGGTGCTGTTACGTTAACTATTTCTTGTCTCATGGTATTAAGGGTTATGGTGTTTCTATGCTTCGTTCGCCCCTGCTACAGATGTGCTGGCTTGGCGGGGGCGAATGAAAATGCGAAAGTAAAGCCTGCGTCCCTGTACATAGGGACGATCATACTTCTCGTGTCCGGCTATGCGCAGAGCGGATGAAGATACGCTTGTAGAGCCGCTGTCTCTCTCTCTCTCTCTCTCTCTCTCTCTCTCTCTCTGCAGACAACGGGTTGCGTCACTCCACTAGTGGAGTCCCATAAGCCACGGCTAAAACCTTTGCCCTCGCTCTCCGTAGCTCCTATTATCTCAAACTGTTCGGGGCAGTATTTGTCGAGGAACGAGATCGGCACCCCCATTACTCCGTCATAGTCGCTCGGGATAGCATCGGTAAAGCCCACCTCGATAGCATCGTAGTTGTCATAGCGTGGGTATGCCTCCTCAAAGCTCTTCCCCTTGATCTCCTTGTGCCGACTGTAGCGCAGGTTCTCCTCTATCGTCATCAGCTTTAGTTTCTCGTGGCGTCGTCCATGCTCTAGGTTCGAATACCAACAAGAATTACCAAGTCGAGTGTAGTTGCCTACGTATCCCAGTTTTTCGGCTTTCTCTTTGTCTTTAGGGGCTACATATGCACCTTCAGGAACTGCAAAGACCATATCAGAAGCATTGTGAACCCCCAGCCACATCTCATTAGCAGCGATGCGAGGGAAGATGTTTTTGTAGGTAATCGCATTCATATTGCCAATGATGAGAAAGTCTTTCTCAGCCTCAAAGATCCAATCGACAAACTCACGAAAGAGCGAAAAGGGAGGATTGGTCACGATGATGTCCGCCTCGTCACGCAGGCGACACACCTCCTCACTGCGAAAGTCTCCATCGCCCTCCATATAGCTCCACTGCAGGTCGGCGAGGTCGACCTTGCCGTCGTGCGTGATATCCTCCGAGAGGGTGAATATCTTCCCCCGCACATTCGTCTTGTCAGGGTCATACTGCGGAGCGTCCAGCTCGAAGAGCGTAGGCTGACAAGGCGTACTGAGACGCTTGCTATCGGGGGCATAGCTCGTGCTGATCAGCTTGCGGAGCCCCAGCTCACCAAAGCGCTGCGCGAAGTAACGTGTGAACTCACTCCACTCGGGGTCATCGCACGGCAAGAGCACCGTCTTGTCACGAAAGAGGTCGGGGTCGTAATTGATGTAAGCTTGTAGCTCACGCTCTATGTCTTGGTACTGAGTGTAAAACTCATCGTTCTTAGCCCGCTGGGCACGGGCGAGGTTTTCGTTTGCCATCGTCAGAAGAGGTAGTTGGAGAGTATCGGAGTAGTCAAAAAGAGACAAGTAACCCTTTGTAGGGACGCACGGTCTGTGCGTCCGTTGAATCAAAGCGATACAAGTAACCAAATGGACGAACTCTCGCTCATTTCACTAGCCCAAAGGTAATAAATCTTTCGCTCACAAGGAGCTCTCGGCAGTGCCATCCGTGTGGCACTACAGTTTCCTACCCATGGCACTGGAGTTTCCTGCCTATGAAACTACAGTTTCTTCCGTATGAAACTGCAGTGCCAAGTGGGGTTGGCACTAGAGTTTCACCCATATGGCACTGCAGTGCCAAGGCGCATTGGCACTGAAGAATCTCTTTGGTTACTTGGGACTATCCGCTCTTTGCGGTTATGAAGAGCTGAACGAGGATAAACGGTTGCTACCAGATGGGGCTACACTCCTGGATCGGTCTCGCTTTACTTATGGTGGAGCGATACATAGCTCGGTGGAACTGTTCCTTACAGACAATCTGCTTTTTCTTACCTTTGAGACAAACAAAGGATAAAGAGATATGGCAAGAGCTACAACAAAAGCGGATTTGATGACATCTGCTAATCAACAATTTGTGAAGATGTGGGAGCTCATCGACAGTATGAGTGAGGAGCAACAAGCGACACCTTTTGCTGTGGAAATGACTACAAGCGGTAAGGAAACACATTGGAGAAGAGACAAGAACTTGAGGGATGTACTTGTGCATCTGTACGAGTGGCATAATCTGCTATTGAATTGGGTTCAAGCCAATAGCAATGGGGTGCCTAAGCCTTTTCTTCCCGAACCTTACAATTGGAGAACTTACCCTGCACTGAATGTTGAGTTTTGGAAGAAGCACCAAAGCACATCGTTGGAGGAAGCAAAGGAAAACTTGAAAGCGTCTCATAATGCGGTAATGGTTTTGATAGAAAATTATTCCAATGATGAACTTTTTGCCAAAGGCTCATTGCCTTGGACTGGGACATCTATACTCGGAGCATATTGTGTCTCGGTAACGGCAAGTCATTACGATTGGGCGATGAAGAAAATAAAGAAGCATATCAAATTCTTGAAATAACCTTAGTGAAAAAGAGCCGACAGCTCCTTTACCGACCTTCATCGTACAACTTCCCGTATCAGTTGGCTATGGGCATTGACAAGGCTCACGATTTGGTCGTGGTATGAGCTGTTTTGGTTGCATACGCCACGGCTCTGTATCACTTGTAGTGTGTCCAGAGAGACCTCTATCGTCTCTATTCGTTTGCCCTCAATGGTAGCCGACAGAATGAGCGAGTTCTCTTTGAGATAGTACTCATTTGAAAATAGGCAGTGGTGCAATTCAGCTCCTTCGTCCATATACTCCTGCACACTCTCCAGGACGTGTACTTGGATTGTGCCGTCTGTAAAACAGATGCCGAAGAACTTTGACTTGAGTTCACGAAAACGCGCTTCGTCCGCCATTGCCTTTTCCCGCTTTCGCTCCATCGCCTCCCGCTCACGCTGTCTGCGCAGCTCCGCTTCTCGTTTGTTATGCTCTCCTCTGAGGTCGGAGGGGCAGATGTATTTCGGATTGTGGATGTCCTTACCCAATCGTTTGAGCATATCTACATAGTCACACCATAAGGCAATGTCGCTTATTATGTAGTGGTGACGAAGTGTCAGCTTGTATGAGTTCCAATAGTTGTCAAGTCCTTTGCCCCTTGATAGGAGGTGTCTTAAATCTTTATATCGTCCTGCTTTCATCATTGTTTCTGCACGACTATCAGTAAGTAGAGCTGGGATGAGTTGAGTAGGTGCTATGCCGTGAAACTCTCCGTTGAAGCCATTCCTATAAAGCGTATTCGTGACCTTTAGCTTCGGATATATCTGCGAATAGGCTACATATCGGTAAGCTTCGCTATCGTTACGGATAGCCATCGGAGAGCAAAAAGAAAAGCTATCAATATAGTGTCCAAAAGTACGCTGTATGGCTACTAGTGCTTGTCTCCCTGCATCGCTCCACCAATAATGACCAATCTCAATGACCGAGGTCTGTGCTCTGCACCCTTTCTCCATACCTACAACAAGGAGAAACATTCGCAACACTTGATACGCCCCCCCACAAGTGGTTAGGAGCGTGAAGTACTGCTTCTGTTGTAACTTCCGCGCTCTTGTTGTCTTGACTTGCAGACTTGCCCTACATTGAGGACAAGTGCAAGTATCTATAGGCTGCTCTAAAGTCCAACTATAACCACAATCCATACAAGTCGTACGACCTTTAGGTAAGCGGTAGGCAAAGTGGTCTATACACTCACGGAATGCCCACTGATGCTGTGCTTTTGTTATTGGGCATAGTCTCGTACTCAGTGCCAATACGGCTTTCTCAAACTTGTTCCTAGGTTTCATAAGGCAAGGGTGTCAAATAGTGTGGGTTGCGGTTGTATAGAAGATATTGTCTCTGTTCTTTCAGTTCTCTTGGGTCGCTCATTTCGCTTCTGCAATTTGACAAGTTCCTCTTGTTGGTATTGCTTGATAGCTTCCTGCCGTGCTTGCTTTTTCTCCTCTTCGGAGAGCTCTACAACGTGATTGACCACAACATTGCAACCAGCTACTTTGTCCACCTCTATATCATCTTCGTCATAATAGTGAACTGCCATTGAGTATATCTCCTCATCAGCAAAGCCATTACAACCACTTCTTTGCACCTCACTCAAGATGTAGAGAATGCACTCCTCTATGTTCTTATGGGGCTTCTGTAGATTGGGTGCAAACAAAGGGTCTGTCATCGCACGTCCATTAAGGTATTCGGCTATCGTTCGGGTAAATTGTTCTGTTCCTTTCATTGTCTTATCGGTATTAGTGCTGTTACTGCTTGGGTATCTCTACGATTTGGTTGATAGGTCCATAGAGGTAGTTGCGTAGGCTGGTGCGGTCGGGAGCATAGTACTCTGCCCACTGTCCATATTGATTGACGAGGAACTTCTTCAATACATCGATGAAGTCAAATCGCCATCCTTGTAGCGGTACGGCATAGCGGAAGTAGGTATTGGTATTCACCGCTTCACAGAGCCAATCCTTATCCTCACGGCTCATTCGCTCGCCACGATTAAGCTTTGCTCTCAGGAGATATACAGAGCTGTCACAAAGGCTTTTCAATGGGGGTACGTTCCAATGGACGAACTTGGTAGCCAACGCCTGCTCACTTTGTTCAAACTCAGAACTTATGCGGTAATGAGAGGAGGAGCTATATCCTTTTTCTTTCGTTGATGATGTCATATTTACTTTCTGCTTATTCATAAGAGACCTTTTTTTTATGCGTTCAAAGATCGGAGTATGCTGATTCCTTTTTTCAAGCAAAAACAAGGTAGCGGGGCGAGACTTACACAAGGTTTTGGCGGAAAATACTACCCGAAGCAAATAGCATAGGTGTGGAGATTTTCCAGACAAACCGAATGGCCTGACCTTGGGAAAGTCTTTAAGCCCCGTACTACCTTTGCGATGAAAAAGAATCAGCGCCCGATTTGACCCCTGCATAACTGGGGAGCTATGACTGAAAAGCAGAAGTGCAATGCCTAAACACAAGAAGCAAAAAGGGTGACCAGCCTCGCAAGAGAGCCAGTCACCCAAAGAGTTGTTTCTCTGAAGTGAGAGAGGTGCTATATCATAGCACGCAAAGCAGTATTACGGCTAGTACAATAATCCAAAAGAGGTAGCGTAAAAGCGTAAATGTGATTTGCAGAACGGTACGAACGATGAATCGTAGTACCACAAAACCAATCAGTATCAATAGAGCTGTTACGATCTGTGCTGTGACTAACTTAGAAAGTAAATACACTCCACCCAATAGGATACCCATAAGTAAGGTAAGTCGGATGATGCGAGACCATTTGATGTGGTTGCTCGGAGTTGTTTTGGACGCAACTTGTAATGGTTCCTCTTTATCTGCAGGAACACTTGCCCGTATGAAGGCTGGACTGTGCAGGTCTTTGTTCATGAGAGATTTATTCATATTCGGAGTCTTTTAGAGTTTTCAAGAGCAGAGCCAAGAGACTATGCGACATAAAGACAAGAGATAGACTATGCTCTTGACGTATGGAGCAGAGAGACTATCTTGGCTCTTGAAGCTCAAAAGGCTCACGAGATAGGGATAAGCTACATTGTCGACTCTAATGCACTCACATTGCCTACCGTGGGAAGTTGATTAGCTTCGATAAGAAGTACAACTGTTCCTGTCAGTTCTGTGTAGAGCGTGTCATACTCAGGTGTTGCAACAAATTCATCCGTAAGATTGTATTTGTCAAAGGTCTCTTGGATCGCTCGATTCTTTAGCAATATCGGAGCAAGTCGTTCGGGGAGTGGGGAGGGGAGTTCTTTTTCAAACTCATTCTCCAAGACGGACACAAGCGTGTCGTATTTGGAGAAATGCAGGTCACGATACAGCACTTCACTTGCCATACTCTCTGCTTCGGGATACGAGAATCCTTCTTCTACAGCATCACAGTAGGTGGTAAGAGCTTCATCAGCTCGTGCCTTGATAAAGGACTTGTCTTCCACCTTTTCAGGGAAATGCTCACTAAGGTAGCTCTCCAGCTTTAAGCGGAAGTAGGATAGTTCTTTCTTATTCGTTGTCTTCATCTTCTTATTTGGTTTTAATGGTTGCACTTATTGCCAACTATTCTCCCCGATACCCATAGCCGTATTGAACTTGCCTAGCTTGTCAGCAAACTGCTCCATGTCATGTTCAATCTTCTTATTGGTAATCCGGGCATAGATTTGCGTTGTTCGGATATTGGTATGACCTAGCATCTTAGATACACTCTCCATAGGAACACCCTTACTGAGACAGAGAGTGGCAAAGGTATGTCGAGCTAAGTGAAAGGTCAAATTCTTCTTGATACCACAAATATCTGCAATCTCCTTCAAATACGAATTCATCTTCTGATTGCTAAGGATAGGAAAGAGCTTGCCATCACGATAAGTTTGGTGGCTATATTTACTGACAATGCGCTTAGGGATGTCGAGGAGCAGCACATTGGTCTCCACACTTGTCTTCTGTCGCTTGGTCATAATCCACTCTTTGCCACCAAGCATCACGATATTGTCAGGTGTAAGATTAGCCACATCAATGTAGGCTAAACCTGTAAAGCAGGAAAAGATGAAGATGTCTCGTACCAGCTCCAATCTCGGGATATTCAACTCCTTGTTGACAATCTGTAAGACCTCTTCGTCAGTCAAGAACCCTCTATTCACTGGCTCTAAGTGAAATCGGAAGTTGACAAATGGGTCGTGATGTAGTACGCCTAACTTTTGCCCCAAAATGACGATAGTCTTGAAGGTCTTCATCGTTTTAGTGGCTGTATTAGGATTTTGCCCCACCACTGTGCGTAGGTATAGGTCAAAATCATGTATAATCATATAGGTTAGCTCCGTGAGCTTGAGGTCTCTGCGTCTGAGTTTATCTTTAAGGAACTCAGAAAAGCGTCTTTTGCAGACCTTATACTTTTGAAGAGTGGGCGCAGAGACTGAGATGCCAACTCGAGCTGCAACATCTTCATTGTGTTTGTCGAAGAGTTGCATGATGGTATCTATATCTTGTTTTTTGCCAAGATGTTCTGGCTTGATACGCTCTAACGAAAGCTCATCAGTCATTTCTAGCTTGCGAAAGATGGCTTGTAAACCACTTTGGATGTTATCCAATTGCAAGTTCGTATTCAGAGCTTCGGTGTGACGCCCTTTTACTCGCTCTTTTTCGCGATCCCATTGGGACTGCACGATGGTGATGCCAGTGGAGCCTAGAGACATCCGCTCATTGTTGAGATAGATGCGTAGCATTACTGGCGTTTTTCCTTCCTTGTTCACATAGTTGCTACGAAGGTAGAATGCTGTTCTGAAAATTGATTGCATACATTGTCTGTTTTTATTGTAGCCAAGCATAGAAAGTTTGCGACCAGAAAAGCTACACATTTACGGTGCTAATAACTCTCTACAACTCGCCTACAAAGTTGCACATAATTGTTTGAACTACAGCAATGTACAAGGGCTCTAAACAGACTCTCTACGTACTCTTGGCTACAATTATTTTTTGCGAGAAAAAAGTGTAGCCAGATTGTAGCCATTGGAGAGTATTTTGGGCGTTTCGGCTATCTCTGTAACTACTCTGAAGAGGTAGAGGACTATAAAACAAAAGTATCGTAACTCGTTGGAATTACGATACTTATACTTTTTCAGTAGTGCTCTCTAGCGGTGCTGCCAGAGTACTTAAAGCGGAGAGGGAGGGATTCGAACCCCCGGACCCATGAAGGTCAACGGTTTTCAAGACCGCCGCGATCGACCACTCTGCCACCTCTCCTTGCTTGATGACTGAAGAAGTAATCTCCTCAATCAGTAAGCTGGCATCTCTACTGATGCGGTTGCAAAGATACTACATTTTCCTCAATAAACAAGCCCCAGGCGTCAGCTCGACTTCGTAAATCTCACAAGTATCGATTTGTAGGGACGCACGGTCTGTGCGTCCGTCCCCGTTAAGGCGTGACGAGTAACAACTTGACGCTGTATCCTTTAACACAACGGACGCTCCGACGGTCTGCGTCCGACCGTGCAGCCCTACAAAGGGTTACTCGTCTCATCCGATTATCAGATTTGCGAAATCTAGAATACTAGATAGCTGCTAGACCTGAGAAGCCCATGAAGGCCATTGCTAGGATACCAGCGGTGATGAGGGCTATGGGGGTGCCCTTCATAGCTCGTGGCGTGCTGCCGGTCTTGGCTAGCTGCTCGCGGATACCAGCGAAGATGACCATAGCGAGGAGGAAGCCGATACCGATGGAGACGGCATACATAAGTGACTCAGCATAGGTGAACTCCTTCTGGATGACGAGGATGGCGACACCCAGTACGCAGCAGTTTGTCGTGATCAGCGGAAGGAAGACACCGAGGGCCTGATAGAGTGCCGGGGAGATCTTCTTGATGATCATCTCGATCATCTGCACGAGCGTGGCAATGACGAGAATGAAGGCGATGGTCTGCAGGAATTCGAGCCCCAGGGGAACTAATATATAGCTCTGTACGAGCCAGGTGACCATCGTCGCTAGTAGCAAGACGAAGGTGACGGCTGCGCCCATGCCTGTGGCGGTGGAGACCTTCTTAGAGACACCTAAGAAGGGGCATATACCAAGGAACTGGGAGAGGACTACGTTGTTGACAAAGACAGCAACGATGAATATGATGAGAAATTTCATAGTAGTAAGTGTCTGTGTGGTGGGTAGTGGCTAGGGTTAGCCTTTACGTCTCGTGGGTTGGATCTATTGCTTCTTAGAGATAGCGTGATAGATGCCGATGAGTAGTCCTAGAGCGATGAAGGCTCCCGGAGGCAGCACGAAGAGTAGTGCGGAGAAGTCGTTGGGATAAGCGGTCAGACCAAAGAACGAACCGCCACCGAGCATCTCACGTACGATGCCTAGGAGGGTAAGTCCGATGGTAAAGCCTAGTCCGATGCCGATACCGTCAAAGAGCGATATGCCAACGCTACTCTTGGAGGCGGTTGACTCAGCACGTCCGAGGACGATACAGTTGACCACGATCAGCGGGATGAAGATACCCAGACTCTGGTCGAGTGCTGGTAGGTATGCTTTGATGATCATCTGCAGTACGGTGACGAAGCCTGCGATGACTACAATAAAGGCGGGGATACGTACCGCATCAGGTATGAGTCGCTTCAGGAGGGAGATCATCACATTGGAACAGATAAGCACGAAGGTGGTGGCTAGTCCCATGCTGAGTCCGTTGATGGCCGACGTGGTGGTCGCCAAGGTAGGACACATACCGAGGAGAAGCACGAAGGTGGGGTTCTCCGTAATGATACCATTGGTAATTGTCTTGATATACTTATTCATGGCGGTGCATTACTTAGTTGATTCGTTGGCAGAAGCCTCTACAAAGATGCGCTGCGCACGAGCGATGCCCTGGAGAACAGCGCGTGAAGAGACCGTAGATTCTGTGACAGCGTCTATAGATCCGCCATCTTCGCGAAGCTTGAGACTAGAGGGTGTGACCTTCTTGCCGATGAGAGACTTCTTCGAGGGCTTGGTGGTAGCGGGGTCTTGGTTGCCTCCATATTGATTACTGATGGAGATGAGCCTGCCCTTAGCATTGAGATCAGCGATGGCAAAGGCTGCGAGCGCGCCATTATTGTCAAAGCAGACAAGCATCGGCAAGCAACGGCCCTCGTAATCATCGTCGCTGGTAGTGACGACGAGTAGGCCTGTCGTCTCGCTCATATTGTTGGGACCATAGCTCTGAGTCAGCCAGGGAGTGCCTTCGTCGGTGGTGCCACTCTTCGCTTTGTCCACAAGACGATAAGCGGGGAGCAACGTGTTGAAGAGGCTGTCGATGACCTCTCGCTCGGGAAGCGCACAGTTGCTCTCGGTGGGCTGTGCCGTGGGGCCTCCCTCACCGACGACGCTCTGATAAGCTCGATAAGCTCGCTCGAGGGCATCAATGAAGGCTCTACTGGAGATGGTCGCAGCGGTTATGGCGTCAACCTTACCGTGGTCCTTAGAGACCTTCAGGGGCGAAGCTTGGCTCATGTTAAGCCCTCGCACATCACGGATAAGGTCAGCATTAGGTGCGGGAGAGGTGAACCACTCCTGTATCTTAGCACCTAGTCCGGGGGTCTCCTCGTGCTTGAGTACCTTGAAGCCGACGATCTGGCTCTCCATATCAAAGCCTACCATAATATCTATGTGACCAGCGAAGCCGGCATCGGTGTAGGTCTCGATGGCGTAGCCGACAGGCTGTCCACCCTGCGTGGCGGGATAGACGGCGAGGGAGCCCTCACCCTCGAGTGCGACGGTGTCTCGCTCTTCGTAAGGATTATTGTCAAAGGCGGGGACAATCTCTTTGATTGCCTCGACCTTAGCTTTCGTCTCGGCCTGTGCGATGGTATCTTTGGTTGCTACATTGACCAAAGCTAGAATACCAGCTATAATCAGACAGATGATCCCGAGTGAGAGGATCATGTTGGGGAGTGTAGAGGGTAGCTTCTTCATCTTTTAGCCTCCTTTCTAGATTTGACCACATGACCGAAGTGACGTGGCTTGATGTAGGTGTTGAGTAGTGGGGTGAACGCATTCATAATGAGGATGGCAAAGGACATACCCTCAGGGTAAGAGCCCCACAAGCGGATGATGACGGTGAGGAACCCAATCATACAGCCGTAGATGAGCTGCGCACGGTGCGAGATAGGCGAGGTGACGTAGTCGGTCGCCATAAAGACTGCACCAAAGAGCAGACCACCCGTCAGTAGGTGGAAGAAGGGACTAGCGTACATCGCTGGGTCGTAGAGGTGCATGATACCACTCAGTACGAAAGCGGAGACGATGATAGCCACAGGTGTGTGCCACGTGATGATGCGACGGATGAGTAGATAAGCTAAGCCGATGAGGATAGCGATGGCACTCACCTCTCCCATGGAGGAGAAGTTGAAGCCAACGAGGAGCTGTAGCGAGTCAGGCAGCTGATCGATGGCTCCTGACTTGAGGATGCCTAGAGGGGTTGCTCCTGTGACTGCATCGGCAGCTTGCTCGGCAAGACGGGCAGGAGTCTTCCAGGTAGTCATCTGTGCTGGATAGGAGATGAGGAGGAAGACACGCCCGACGAGCGCAGGGTTGAAGATGTTATTGCCCAGTCCTCCGAAAGCCATCTTGCCAATGCCGATAGCGACGACGCCACCCATCAGGACGAGCCACCAGGGGAGCGAGGCGGGGAGGTTGAAGGCTAGGATGACGCCTGTCAGGAGCGCCGAGCCGTCGAGCAGACGACAGGGACGATGCAGGAAGAAGCGGGTGATGACCCACTCCGTGAGCATACAGGAGGCTACCGAGATAGCGGTGATAAGTAAAGCGTCAGTCCTAAACTGGTAGAGCATGACGAGGAATGCTGGTATCAAAGCAATCAGCACCCCATACATATTCTTGCTAATGGTGTCACCGCTATGGATATGCGGTGAGGGTGATACGATGACTTGTTGTGCCATAAGCTATATATCGTAGTCGATGATGAGGATCGGTGATCTGTCTCAGTGTGTATTACTTCTTGCGGGCTCGCATGATACCCATGACGGTCTGCTTGCCGACACGTATGTAGTCGAGGAGCGGACGTCCCGCTGGGCAGGTGTAGCTACAAGAGCCGCACTCGATGCAGTCGGCGATGTAGTTGTGCTCGGTACTCTCCCAGTCTTTGTAGATGGTGTCACGCATGAGGAAGGCGGGGTTGAGTCCCATCGGGCAGACCGATACGCACTTACCGCAGCGTATGCAGTCGTGCATCTCGGGACGTGTCGACTCCTTGGCGGAGAGGATAAGTAGTCCTGACGACCCCTTGGCGACGGGTACCTCCGTGTTCACAAGTGCGCGACCCATCATAGGGCCACCACCGATGATTTTGCCAGGCTCCTCAGCATAACCTCCCGCAGCATCGATGAGCGTCTGCATAGGCGTACCGATACGCGCCTTGAAGTTGGAGGGATGTGCGATAGCTCGTCCGGTGACTGTGATGATGCGCTCGATGAGTGGCTTGTGCTTCATGACCGCCTCGTAGATAGCGAAGGTGGTCCCGACATTCTGCACGATAGCACCCGTAGAGATAGGCAGCGCACCTGAGGCAACCTGCTTGCGTATGAGTGCATCGATGAGCTGCTTCTCGCCACCTTGCGGGTAGCGCTTCTTGAGCGGTACGACAGCGATGCTCTGCCCCTCGGGGAGGAATGCCTTCGCCCGCTCGGCTGCGTCTCGCATCGTGCGGATAGCTTCTGGCTTATTGACCTCGATGCCGATGAGCGTTCGTGGAGTGCCTGTAGCTTTCATAATGATGGCACAGCCCACCATGATTTCCATCGCCTTGACACGCATGAGTGCGTCATCGCTCGTGAGGTAGGGCTCACACTCGACAGCGTTGATGATGACGTAGTCAGCACTCTGCCCTGGAGGGGGCGAGAGCTTGACATGGGTGGGGAAGGTCGCACCGCCCATACCGACGATGCCCATCTCAGCTATACGGTCGATAATCTGCTTAGGGTCTAGCTCCGTCTCCGTGATGAGCGTATCTGTCTGGTCAATGTAGTCCTCCCACTCATCGCCCTCTACTTTGATAAAGATGGCGGGCTTCTTAAAGCCACTAGCGTCTGTTATTTGGTCCACCTTGGTAACGGTGCCCGAGACGGAGGAGTGAATATTTGCCGAGACAAAGCCGCCTGCTTTGCCTAGGAGCGTGCCCACGCGCACCTGGTCGCCCTTACTGACGACTGGCGTGGCTGGTGCTCCGATATGCTGTGCTAAGGTGATGACCACCTCATCGGGAGGGGCAACGACCGTGATAGGTACCCCTGCGCTAATCTTATGGTCGTGGGGATGGATACCCCCTATTCTGAATGTCTTTGCCATAGCTTCGTGTTAATCTTTCTGAGGTACAGATGCTGTTGAGGAGGTAGCAGCAGGAGTGGCAGCGGCTGTTGCCATGGCTGGAGCAGGCTTGTCGGCGGGCGCTGGCTTTGCTGCAGGTTCCTTGCGTGGCGGGAAGTTGACCTCATGGATAGCTCCCGTCGGGCACTCAGCTGCGCACTTACGACATAGACGGCACTTCTGGTGGTCTATGTAAGCGAGATTGTTCTCTATCGTAATTGCCTCAAACTGGCATACCTTAAAGCACTTGCTACATCCGATACAAGCGTTGGCGCAAGCCTTACGTGCCACGCCACCCTTGTCCTTATTGACGCAGCTGACGTAGAGACGGCGTCCCTTGGGACCCTTCTTGCGGAGCTCGATAATCATCTTTGGGCAAGCCTTGACACAAGATCCACAGGCGGTACACTTATCTTCGTCCACCTCGGGAAGCCCGGTCTCGGGGTTCATGTGGATCGCATCAAAGTCGCACACAGCGACGCAGTCGCCGTTGCCTAGACAGCCGTAGCTACAGCCTGTTTCGCCACTATAAAGGGTCGACTCGATCTTGCAACTCTTGGCTCCTATATAAGTATTGACTCGTGGACGCGCCTCGCAGGTACCGTTACAGCGGACGACCGCTACGAGCGGATCGCTCTTGGCAACGCTCTGACCGAGGATCTCTGCGACCTTCGTCATGACAGGCTCTCCGCCCACGGGGCACCAGAGCCCCTCGAGAGAGGAGGCTTCGCAGCAAGCCTTAGCAAAGCCGGCACAGCCAGGGTGACCACAGCCACCGCAGTTGGCCTGAGGAAGGACCTCTGCGACCTCAGCAATGCGCGGGTCTTCTTTTACTTCAAACTTCTTGGAGGTGATAAAGAGTAGGACGGCACTGATGAGTGCTATCACTACGAGGACAAGTATGGTGGGTAGTATTGTCATAGGAGTGTGTATGAACTTACTTTTTTCGCACGGTAAAGGCAAAGGTTCGCTCAAACCGGTCACGTAAGAGCCATAGCAGGAGCATATATGCCGCGGCTACACCCAGAGCGATCAATATCTGAGCCAGCGTACCTGCCTCTAGGTAGCTTAAGATGATGGTTATAGCAATGATGAGAATGGTAGGGATGATCATCGTGAGAAGTACAGCACGCATGCCCAGCGAGCTACGCATCTCGAGAGAGACCTGATCGCCGACAGCCACCTCGCCAGGGAGCTGCGAGCGATCGAGCGTGATCGTCTCTAGACGGCTCTCTGAGGCGTGGCAATGCCCTGCAGCCTCGCAGTTACTACAAGCAGATGGGCGTAGCACCGTGAGACGCACCTCCCCACCTTCTATGGCAGTTATGGTAGCATTTCGCGCTATACATTCAGATTTCATCGGCTCTATCATTCACATTGCAACAACTTTCGCAATTACAAAGGTAGCAATAAATAATTAGTCTAAGTATGGTACTCGAGCACGAGATGCTGTGTGACGCCCCTCCGAAGCAGTGCTATCAGAGCCTCCTACCGACTCTCACAAAAAGCTGCGATAGCCTCTACGAGCTTCGCATTGTCTGTCGCATCACGGGAGGTGATACGCACCACCTCGTCCTTGATCCCGCGCAGCTTGGTCGCATCGTAGAGCGCTATATTGTGCTCCTCGAGTAGATACTTGATCAGCTCAGCTGCTGTGGCACAGTGTATCTGAACAAGGAAAAAGGGTGCATCGCTCGGCATCACCTCGATACCATCTATCTGGCGAAGCTTAGTCTCTAGCTCGAGGGCATTGCGCTGCCACTTACGGATCGGGAGCGTAAACTGTGCCGGGTGAATCAGGATATACTTTGCCACCTCGACCGCCATCGTGCTGACCGACCACGGGTCGACTACTTTTTCTATCTCCTTGACAACCTTCTTGTCAGCTGTCACATAGCCGATGCGCAGTCCTGGCAAGCCGTATGTCTGTGTGAATGAACTGACGAAGATAATGTTGGGGTGGCTCTTCACATCACTGAGCGTAAGCGTAGGCTGTGTCGTAAAGGTTGCGTACGACTGATCTATCACAAAGTAGACCGATGGGTAACGCCCTATGAGATCCAACAACTCAGCACGAGAACGCAAGCGTCCTGTAGGATTATTTGGCGAGCAGATCCAGCAAAACTCTTGTCCCTCGAGCTTTATCTCCTGCGTCTCGAGATCTTCTGGCAGATAGGTCAGCTGCCAGCCGTACCGCTTGGTGGCTAGTTCATAGTGCTGATAGGAGGGGACGAGGATCTCACCTTTCTTTCCTGCGAAAGCCTCTGCGATTGCGTAGAAGGCTGCCGTACGACCAGCCGTGATCACTATATTGTCTACATGCAGCGCGTTGCGCTTGGAGATCATAGTGCGCAGCGTCTTGTAGTCGCTCTCGGGGTAAAAGCGCATCATCTCGACCATACGATCGTTGAGATGCTCTGAGAGCTTCGTCAGCTCAGGGGCAAACCAGGTAGAGGTGTCAAACTGTAAGGGTGGACACGCTGTAGTTGTAATGCTTGGAGTGTTCTTTTTCATCGTACTAGGCTTATTTAGATAGCTAAGTGTGCGCTGTGAATGTTATTTCTTAGATACTTTGTTCTGTAGTTGCTCGGCAAAAGAGACTAGCTCAGGCGTATGCAGCGCCTCGTATAGCTCTTCCTTATTATATAGTGGTCTCTCGCTAGCCTCGCCCACATGGAGCAGAAGCTTGTAGCAGAGGATGCGCAGGCAACGATCTCGGATCGTCTCCTCCGAGAGAGTCCCCGTACGATAAGCTGAGAGCAGCTCCTCGTAGCTCGCCGGCGGATCTAGAGGGCCCAGGAGCAGGTCATTGCCCGCTAAGATGGCAGCCACAGATATAGGCAAACCCTCCGCACGCTGTACGCCTCGCATCTCCAGTCCATCGGTGAAAATAAGCCCCTTAAAGCCCAACTGCTCACGCAGCAAGCCCGTCACGATAGCGTGACTCAATGAGGATGGACAGGTCACGTTAGGCTCCAGAGCCGGCACCGAGAGATGTGCTACCATGATACCCCCGAGACCAGCCTCTATGTAAGCGCGAAAGGGTGCTAGCTCCACCCGCTCGAGCTCCTCTAGAGTACCCGACACGGTGGGGAGCGTCTTGTGCGAATCCTTGTCCGTGTTGCCATGCCCGGGGAAATGCTTCGCGACCGACAGTACCCCGCCATCCTCTAGACCCTTTGCCAAGGCTAGTCCATGCGAGATCACAATGTCGGGCGTAGCTCCTAGGCTGCGGGTGCCGATGACCGGGTTCTTCGGATTATTATTGACATCCAGCACGGGTGCAAAGCTCACATGGATGCCCATCACACGGCACTGCTGCGCCATATGCTGCCCGAGGGTGTACATCTCCTCAGGCGTGCAGTGGTCAGCCAGTAGCTTCATACGTGGATAGCGTATCGTCCCCTGTAGGCGCATCGCCAGCCCCCACTCTGCATCGGCTGTGATCAGCAGAGGCGTGCGTGAATGCTCCTGAAGGAGACGGGTCAGCCGATACTGGTCGTAAGGCTCCCCCTTGCGAAAGAGGATACCCCCAGGATGAATCTGGTCTATGAGCCGCAAATAGCGCTCCCGAGAGGCAGCGTCATAGCGAGGCTCCCAGATCGGGATGATCAGCTGACCGATCTGCTCCTCGATGGTGAGCGTGTTGAGCCAGTCGCTAGCGACACGAACGAGCGAGTCTGATGTGCGCTCACTCGCCTCCACAAGATGTGTCGGCAGTTGCTGTGCCGTGGTAGTACCGCCAGCACAGCTGACCAGCATCCCCAGCGACATGCCAAGGACAGTAAGACGCCGCATAGGCTGCCCGCCTCGTAGTCGCTCTCCGAGCGAAATGAGCCAATGCTCTAACTGGATTGTAAACTTCATACTGCAAAGATAAGCTTATCTGCGCAAAGAAGCTCCATACCCCGCCCAGCACGAAGACTCCGTAAGCCCCATCACCAGCCTGCCCAACGCCCTGACGAGTAAGCCGTAGTAGGGATGCACCGTCGAGACCTTACTGCGGGTTAGCTGCGCCTCAGATCCATTCGAGACTGTTGCATAAAGGCGAATCGCTGTGTTGCTTTCGGGATTCGGCTTCGGTCACATACGGAGGTATGCTCCCTTCAGACCTCACCCTCAGCGCCTTGCGCTTCATCTTTTCTGCAAAGTCAGGACAATCTTGCAAGCAAGATTGTGAGACTGTTGACTTTTGCAACAGTCTCCATTCGACACACACCGATCTACTCCGATTATCAAGCGACGAGGGAGACCACCGACTGTGTGCGGTGATCTCCCTCGCGAAGTGATAAGGTCCTAATAGACCGTCGTTATAGTCTTACTTGACGATGCGCGTCGTGTAGTTGCCGACGAGTACGATGTAACCACCGGCAGGTAGTGCGCTGATGTCAAGGGCGTGCTCCGTGCTCGAGAGCAGTAGCTGACCCGTGTAGTCGTAGAGACGTACCTCAGTACCCTCAGTAGCACCAGTCACCTCAAGACGTGTACCACCGTTGGTCACGTAAGCGGCGATCTGGTTCTGTGTCAGCTGCTCGACAGCACCACCCAGCTTGAAGGTTGCCTTGATCGTGGTAGCCTCCGTGACTGTAAAGCTGTACTTGAAGCCACCGTCAGTTAGGTTGACGAGAGCTGCATCACCAGCCTTGATCGTAGTATTGTTGACCTGGAGTGTCTCCAGCTCATACTTAGCTGCAGGCTTCACCTCGACATACATCTTGGTGTTCACAGCCACAGCTGTACCACTCTCGACGGCTGTACCATTCTCCTTGTAGAGCTTTACGGTACCAGCCTCTGCACTTGGCAGTACAGGCGCTACAGTGACAGCGTACTCAACAGGCTTGGTAGACTTAAAGGTCACCTTGACGTTGGTATCCTTCATGAGCGTGACGTAGTAGTAGTCTTTACCATTTGTAGAGACGGGATCGCCATTGACTCGCCACTCATCGATCTCGTAGTTCTCATCAGGCGTTGCTTCGACTCTGATCATCGTACCAGCTGCGATCTTGGCGCCACTCTCTATGGGCTCCATAAGGACCGTAGCCGTTACCGTACCTCCCTTACCACCCTCAAAGGTGAAGGTGTAGTCCTCAGCAGGTACCTCCTTCTTGCTAAAAGTAGCTAGCACTGTAGCATCACCCTTTACGGTTAGGGTGTAAACTGTACCCTCTTTTGAGAGAGACCCTGCAGGGACAGCCTCACCATTATTCGTATAGGTTACTTGGTATGCATCAGAAAGGAGAGTCGCGGTGAATGTTATGACCGTACCGATAGGCAGATCCTTGGTGTCACCGTTAAATATGGAGCGTGAGAACTCACTTTCGGGGTCCTTATATTTACCCATAACAAAGCCTCCCGTACCCTCTTCCTTAAAGGTAATCTTAGCCTTGTTGGTAGGCTCTGGAGTAGTCTTCTTAGAGAAGATTGCTTGTATAGAAGCATCCTCATTAGCCGTAAAGGTGTAGACAAGACCATCCTCTGAGAGAGCATCTTTGGAAACCACCTCTCCATTGTTCATGTAGACCACCTGATAGTTCGGCATAAAGATCGTAGCCCTTAGCGTGACGACACTACCTACTGGTATATCATCATCTCCGGATATACTTTGAGACGATCCATCGGGGGCGACATACGTCGTTGTGATAGATCCGTTTATACTCTCGTATTCAACCTTTACATGGACTGTCTCATACTGTGGAGTATCCTTCTTCTTCTGGATCTTTGCAACTATACTTGTATAGCCATCTACCGTGAAGGTGTAAGAATTCTTACCCTCAGAACCTGGGACGACCTCATCGTCACTATCAATCCAGTGCTTGACCTCGTAGCCTTCCTCAGGCGTTACGGTCAGCACGACTTCTGTGCCAACAGCAAGCTTATCACCACTTTCGAAGGGCACACCATTTACCGTACCAGCGATCGTAGCATGATCACCGCAGCTGTATGAGACTTCAAATTTCTTGGGCTGTGGAGCAGTCTTAGCCTTGAGGACTGGCTGTACCTTGATGTCGCTCGTGACTTTGATCGTCTTCTTGTGGGGGAACTTACCTGCTTCGACCTCCTGACGCTGATCATTGACCAGCCAGTAGTCCATCTCGTAGCCTTCTTTGAGAGATACCGCAAAGGTTACCTCCGTTCCAGACTTTACAGTCATACCATCGACTATTGTTGACGGCATACCATCACTACCATAGGTGTAAGCAATCAGCTTGCCCTGCGTAGCATCAGGCTGTATCATCGTGATCTTAGCCTCGGTAGGCTGCGGAGCTGGCTTAGCTTTCATAACGGGAGCGACCTTGACAGCAGCTGAGAGCGTGATGACAAGAGGATTGTTCGTGTCGTCAGACTTGGCATCGTTGACCATCCAGTAGTCAAACTCGTAGCCCTCGGCGGGTGTTGCCGTGAAGGTGATCTCCGTACCATCGGGTAGCTCATCGCCACTTTGTACAGAGGTCTTGTCAGCTCCATAAGTAGCGGTAAAAGTACCCTGCTCTGCAGGGAGCTCGCCTAGCGTCACTGAGAACTTAGTAGGCTCGGGAGCACTCTTGGACATGAGGATAGGCTCTACCTTGAGATTGCCCTCCACCTTGCGTGTAAGCTGGTTAGGATTGCCTGCGCTAGGATCCACACGCTGATCATTGATCAGCCAGTAATACATCTCGTAGTCCGCAGCGGGCTCTACTGAGAAGAAGATCTCTGTTCCTGCCGTTGCTTTGAACTCGCTACCCTTATAGGTCTTATTGCCTACATGAGCTGTCAGAGTGCCTTGTCCCTCTTCAGGCTGAACCATCGTGATCGTATACTCGACGGCTGCTGCGCCCTTCTTCTTAACGATCGGCGCTATCGTGATACCGTTTTCATCCTCAACGGAAACAGCTTTCTCATTAGGCTCCGCAAAAGGTTCAATCTGGTGAGTCTCACCATTGACCTTCCAGTAAGCGACTTCATAACCTTCTTCAGGCGTTACTACGAAGCTAACAGTCGTACCAAAAGGCAGCTCGTCACCATCGTTAACGTCAATGTCATTGTAATCGTCGTCAAGGTAGGTCGCAGTCATCGTACCATGCTGTACACCCTGCTCATCTTTAGGCGGAATCATCGTGACCTTACCCTTTGGTGTAGGCTCTGGACCTGGATCTGGCTCTGTGCCGTTCTTCTTTAGGACAGGAAAGACTTCAACATCCTCCGTTGGTGTGTATTTGAGAGTAGCGCTTTGCTCTTCTACCGTCTTGCCGTTGACAGACCAAGACGTGACATTGTACTTCGGAAGAAAATCGTCTCCGTTTGGTATGTCTATCTGGAAGGTAACCTCTGTACCTGCGGGCACAGCCTTTGACCCTCCATTAGCGATAGAACCTCCATCGTAGTAAGCATAGTAGTAACCCTGCTCTTCAGGTATGTTGCCCAGCGTTACCGTGTAGGTCGTGGGCTGTGGTGTAGCCTTCTGCTTCATAACGGGAGCAACCTTCAGAGCAGCAGCAAGTGTGATGACAAGCGGATTACTCGTATCGTCAGACTTAACATCGTTGACCATCCAATGATCAAACTCGTAACCCTCAGCAGCTGTTGCCGTGAAGGTAATCTTCGTGCCCTCGGGTAGCTCAGCGCCATTCTGGACAGCCGTATTGTCCGCTCCATAAGTAGCGGTGAAAGTACCCTGCTCTGCAGGCAGATCGCCTAGCGTTACCGTGTACTTCGTAGGCTGTGGTGCAGCCTTAGCCTTAGCAACAGCTGATAGCGTGATAGCCTTCCTAGCGATGACCTTGATACCTGCATAATCCTGAGATTCTGAAGGCGTTTCCACATTATCGACAAGGAAGTGATCTAGCTCATACCCTTCGTCAAAGTAAGCATCGACTCGGAGCATCTCCCCAAGAGGCACTTCGTTGCCATTCTGTACTTCAGTCGGGTTCGAATAGTCTCCATACGTCACCTTTAGATAACCATGGTCGAATGGCTTGATAGTGACGATACACGGCTGAGCCGTCTCTATGACCGCTGCGATGGTCAGATCAGAGTTAGCCGTCACGTCTATACGCGGCTGCGTCAGATTGCTAGGAACCTTAACCTCATCATTGACGAGGAAGTGCTTGAACTGGTTCCCTTCGTTCACAGTGGCGGTAATCTTCAGCGACTTGCCCTCTTCGACACGAGTACCTGATGGCACGTCAGTCTCAGGGTAAATAGTCTTTACCATAAGCGTACCTCCCTCGGGCTGCTCATAGGAGACTAAGTAGCCAGACTCCTTAAGTACAGCGGAGATAGTTGTAGGCTCTGAAATAGTGATAGTCTTTTTGTTGTTGACAAATGCAGTCCCTGGGTCTATCTCTACACGGTTACCATTGACTAGCCAGTAGTCTATTTTGTAGCCTTTGGTTGGAGAGAGTCTCATAGTAACTTGAGATCCAGCCTCTACTTCAGCTACGGTCTGTCCAGAAATTTTAGTCCCCGGATAGACCTTGATTGTGCCACCTTGCGGCTGTTCGACGGTTATTGAGCACATCTGCTGCGCCTGCGCCACAAAGGGCATCAGCAGAAAAGCACCCAACAACGCCAAAATAGATAACATTCGTTTCATAAGCGTATGTATTTAAGTGTAAGTGATTAATATATCCTCGCGTGTTTAAGTAGGTGAAGAGGAAGAGGTGAGTAGGGGGCTGAGGTGCCCCAGAGGCACCTGTCTCTCTTCACGGGGCTAAGGTAATAAAAAAACAAGACCTAAGCAAATAATGTAGAATATCCCCGATCTCCCTTCGAGGTCCCCAACATCCCCTCCGAGGCTGCCAAAATTTCTTCGGAGGAATTTGGAAATTTCCAGCGAACTATTTCGGGATTTCTTCGGAGCTATTTCGGATTTCCTCGGAAGAATCAAATGAAACTTCGGAAGAATCAAACGATAAGTCCGAAG
>OISY01000088.1_pt1 | contig 27800 bp, 19 predicted proteins | sample 1586631 | NCBI WGS metagenome assembly OISY01 (sample SAMN02675049, study PRJEB24791) | human gut metagenome, SKBSTL061 | isolation source: stool | host: Homo sapiens | place: USA | reverse complement strand
GCTAAGAGCCGCCTCCGGCGGTTGCGCTCCGACACGCGCCTGCGGGCGCAGCCCCTCGGGGGAAGCCTTTGTAGGGGCCGGGCATGCCCGGCCCCTACCGAGATATATACAATAAAAAGGAGATAATTTATGGCACTTACCAGCAAACAGCGCGCGGCTCTGCGCAGCGCGGCGAACACGATGGACCCCGTTTACCAGATCGGCAAGGGCGAGATCGACGACACCCTCAAGCAGGGCATCGCCGACTGCATCGCCGCACGCGAGCTTATCAAAGTAAAGGTGCTGGAAAACAGCGAATATTCCGCCCGCGAGGCCGCCGACATCCTGTGCGAGGCGCTGGACTGCGAGTGCGTGCAGGTCATTGGCCGCAAATTTGTGCTGTTCAAGCAGAAGAAAAAGGAAAGCGCCTACACCGCCGTGCTGGCAAAATGAAAACACTGCTCTACGGCGGGACGTTCGACCCGCCCCACAACGGCCACATGAACAACCTGCGCGCCGCGCTGGCACTGGTACAGCCGGACCGCGCCCTCGTTATGCCCGCGGGCACGCCGCCCCACAAGCACGCCAGCGCCACCCCGGCAGAGCTGCGCCTGCAGATGTGTGCCTGCTTTACAGCGCTGTCCCCGGCGGTGCAGGTCAGCGATTGGGAGATACGCCGGGGCGGGCGCAGCTACACCGTGCACACGCTGGAATGGCTGCGCGGCCAAGACCCGGACGGCGCGCTGTACCTCTGCGTCGGCAGCGACATGCTGCTGACGTTTCAGGAATGGTACCGCTGGCAGGATATGCTGAAAATGGCTGCCCTCGTCGTCGAGAGCCGCACCGGCACCGATGAGGCCGCCCTGCACGCCGCCGCCGCAGAACTGAAAAAGGCCGGGGGCCGCGTCCTTTTTGCCCGCGCCGAGAGCTACCCCTGCGCGTCGAGCGACATCCGCAGCGGGAAGATCCCGCGGGAGCAGTGGCCGGAGGTGCTGCCGCCGGAGGTGCTGGCAGTGATAAAGGAGCATCGGCTGTACGGGAGCCTGTAGGGCGGCCTGTCCCCAGGCCGCCGCGGCGGGGTGAGGGCACCCCGCCCTACGCATGACCCGAAAAGGCTGCTCTGTAGGGGCCGGGCATGCCCGGCCCGCAGCATAAAAATACACCACCCGTTCAAGGGCAATCACGGCAAAGTTGAGGGCCGGACATGTCCGGCCCCTACAGCCAGTCAGGAGAAGGAAAAACGCCATGGATTACTCCGAAGCCAAGAAGTTGGTCAAGGCCCGCCTGAGCGAAAAGCGCTGGACGCACACGAAAAATGTAAAAAAAATGGCTGTAAAACTTGCCAGGCGCTGGGGCACAGACCCGGAAAAGGCCGCTATGGCGGCAATTTTGCACGATTCCGCCAAGGAACTGCCCAAGCAGGAGTTGTTGCAGATTTTTGCCGATAATGCTATAATAGCAGAAAATGCCCCCGCGCGTCCGTTGCCGGTCTGGCACGGCATCGCCGCCGCCATCCTGGCCGAAACGCAATGGGGCATCACCGACCCGGAAATTTTATCTGCCATCCGCTGCCATACTACCGGCAAGCCGGGAATGTCCAAGCTCGATAAGATCATCTATTTGGCCGATATGACCAGCGCCGAGCGCGACTGGCCCGGCGTAGACGACCTGCGCGCGCTGGAAATGCAGGATCTGGACCGGGCTCTTTGCGACGCACTCAAGCGCAGCATTGATTTTGTGGAAGAAAAGGGCGGCTCGCTGGACCCTGAAAGCGTTGCCGCTTATGAGTATGCAAAAGCACACCTTGAATAAAAACACTCCACAGAGCAGGGAGGAAATGTAATGAGCGAACCGCGTAAGCTGTATACCGGCAGTGCATCGGGCGGGCTGGATCAGGAGCAGTATGAGGCTGCCCGCCGCCGCGCCCAACAGCTGGCCGAACAGAATGCCCGCCGCCGCACCGTGCAGCAGCCCATGCGCACGGCCCAGGGACGGCATATCAGCCAGCGCCCCGTTGTGACCGAGCAGCCGGCCCCCGCACCCGAGCCGCCGGTACAGGAGCGTGCCCAGCAGGCTGCGCCCGCACCGGAAAAGCCCCGTGAGCTGACCTACGCCCAGCGGCAGGCCATGGCCTACCGCGCCGCTGCCGAGCGCAGATACGGCGATACCTTGCAGTTTCAGGTGCAGCGCCCCCGCCGCACCGTGAACCGCCCGCCGGAGCCGGAGCAGCGCGCCCGGCAGGCCGCCGCCCAGCTGTATGAGCAGCCCGCGGCCCCGCGGCAGGGGCAGCAGCCCGCCCCGCGCCCCCAGGCGCAGGCCCCTGTGCAGCAGGCGGCCCCCGTCGGCGGCATCCGGCTGGAGGAGGCTGCCGCGCAGCCCCGCCGCACAAAGCATGCGGATGCCCCGCAGCCCGCAGCCCATAAGCCCCGCACCGCCGCAGGCGGCAATGGCGGCAGCCGCAAGCCCCCGCGCGATGAGGACGATGCCCCGCGCAAGGCAAAGGGCAGAAAGTCCGGCAAAAAGGGCAGCAGCGGCAAGGGCGGAAACGGGAAAAAGAAGAAAAAGATCCGCTGGTGGCAGATCCTGCTGATCACGCTGCTGGTCATCGCGCTGATCTTCGGCGGTGCGTTCGCGCTCATCATGGGGGCCATCACCCCGGCGGGCGGCAACATCAAGCTGAACCAGCTCATCAACACGCCCAAGGAATTCCAGGGCAAGGAGTTCAACATCCTTGTCACCGGCGTTGACCGTTCGTCTACCGGCGATCTGTCCGCAGGTGCGGCCAATGACTCCAACGTCAACGACGGCATGACCGATATGATTTTGTACGTCCATTTCAACAATGAGACGGGCGAGATGAAGATGCTGCAGATCCCGCGTGATACGATGGTCACGACGGACACGAGCGTCTCCGGCAACTTCCGCATCAACGGCGTGGCCAAGACCCAGGGCAGCGACGGCAACAACAATATGGCCGCTCTGTGTGAGCTGGTCGCAGACCAGTACAAGCTGCATATCGACGGCTTTGTCACGATCCGTCTGGAAATGCTGACCGAGCTGGTAGACCTGTTCGGCGGCGTGGAGATCAACGTCCCCATGGATGTAGACTATGCCGCGCTGGGGCTGGGAGACAGCGTCATTCACGCCGGCTACCAGACGTTGAACGGTGCGTCGATGGAGTTCCTGCTGCGTGCGCGTAAAATTTACCCCGACGGCGACATTGGCCGCCTGAACATGCAGCGCCAGTTCTACGCGGCGCTGTTCCGCAAGCTCAAGAGCATCGGCAACATCTGGGACGTCGCCAAGCTGACCCCCGCCGTGCTGAACTATATGGAGACGAACCTCAGCGCGTCCGAACTCATCAGCTTTGCCATCAGTATGCTGAAAATTGATTCCAGCAAGATCATGATCTGCCAGATGCCGGTCATCAGCGGCCCGCAGTACAACGGCCAGTCGCTTTTGTACCCCGCGCGGCAGGCGGATGCGGACCTGCTGAACCAGTACTTCCGCGAGAACACCGGTCCAGTCGATGCCAGCCAGCTGAACCTGTGCGACAATGTCATTGACCTGTCCGGCTACACGGCCACCGACCCGAAGATCCAGCAGATGGGCGGCCTGATGGCCGAGGCGGACGACGCGCAGAAGAACGATAACCTCGACGGCTCCAACCAGGTCACCGACATCATGGCGTCCGAGTCCACGGCGGAGAGTGAGAGCACCGACACGGATTCCACCGATACCGAGAGCCAGCCGGCAGCGTAAAACGTAAATAGAAAATGCTTCGGGCAACCGCAAGGTTCTCTCCCTCCGGCCCTGCGGGCCACCGTTCCCCTTCTGGCCTGACGGCCACCTCCCCCGTATCGGGGGAGTCTGTCTCGCAGAGGGAGGCAAGGCCCTTGGCCCCCTCTGCGAGGGGGCTCCCGCCGCAGCGGGTGGGGGAGAGAACCTCCCGGCAATCCGAAATATTTCGGGTCGCGGCAAGGCTCGCTCCCTCCGGCCCTGCGGGCCACCGCTCCCCCTCTGACGCTGCGCGCCACCTCCCCCGTATCGGGGGAGTCTGTCTCGCCGAGGGAGGCAAGTAAGTATGCATCCGCCCTTCGGGGCGGATATTTTTTTCCCCGCCCGCATACCGTGTATAAAAAACACGGGAGGTGTACGCCATGTGGGAAAACGCCGCGCCGCTGCCGGAAAATGAGCCGCCGAGGCAGCCTGCCCGCTGCGCCGGTTCCGAGGAGGATTTGGTCCTATGGGCGCAGATCCTTCTCTGTCTTGCTGCCATCGGCCTTGTGCTGGCCGCCGGGGCGCTGGATTGGCCGGTTTACCCGGAGCTGCGCCGCGCTTTCACGGCGGCCATGCAGCCCGAGCAATCGCTGCTGCTGGGTGAGGAGCGCAACCTTCTGAAATTTACCGAGCAGACCGCCGGGGAGCTGGCCGACTCCGCCCGCAGCATGTGGGAGGACTTCACCCTGCCCGCCACGCCGGAGAGCGCTCGCACAGCTCACGGCCAGCCGTCGCCGCCTGCCTACGCCAGGACGGACAGCTACACGCCCGGCTTTCCACTGCAATTCCCGCTGCCCGGGCAGAGCCGTAAAACCTCCGGCTACGGCTGGCGCACCGATCCGATGGGCGGCCTTGGCGACGACTTTCACATCGGCAACGACCTGGCTGCGGCACAGGGCACGCCGGTGCTGGCCGCCGCGGACGGTGTGGTGCGCATGGCGGGCAGCCATAAGAGTTACGGCAACTACCTGCGCATTCTCCACGCCGACGGCGACGAGACGCTGTACGCGCACATGCAGTATCTGTTCGTAAAGGCGGGGGAGTGCGTCACCGCGGGGCAGATCCTCGGCACCGTGGGCGAGACCGGCAACGCCACCGGCCCGCACCTGCACTTTGAGATCCTGCACCGCGGTCTGCGCTATGACCCCGCCGAGGCCCTGCAGAATGCGTCGTAGCCGCGCAAAGATTCGCTGGAAGCAGCCGCTGCTTACCCTTGCGGCCTTAACGCTGCTGCTGGCGTTTGACGGCAGCGGCATCCTGCGGGTAGGGCTGGGCTGCGCCGTGCTGCATGAGTGCGGCCACGCGCTGGCTTACCGCCTTTTGTGGCGGCGCTGGCCGGAAATCGAGGTCTCGCCCTTCGGCCTCTGCCTGCGGCTGCGCGGCCTGCCGATGACGAACCTGCAGGAGCTTCTGCTGGCTGCAGCGGGCCCGGCGGTCAACCTGCTGGCCTGTGCGGCAGTGCTGGCCTTCATGCGCGCCACGGCCTATACCTATGGCGGCTACTGGTTCGCCTGCTGCAATCTGCTGGTGGGCGCCAGCAATCTGCTGCCGCTGCCCGGCCTGGACGGTGCGCATATTGCCGTGTGTCTGTTGCATTTTGGCCGGAAATAGGGTACAATAAACTGATACACTAAAAAGCTAAGGATGGTTCACCAATATGGCGGAATTTTCCCCGAAATTTAAAGAAGCATTAAGCCTTGTGCAGAAGCCGGGCCGGTACACCGGCGGCGAGCCGGGCTGTGTCTATAAGGATAAGTCCAGGGTCGATGTGCGCATGGCGTTCTGCTTCCCCGATACCTACGAGATCGGCATGTCGTTCCTCGGCGAGAAGATCCTCTACGACATCCTCAACCGCCACGAAAACTGGTGGTGTGAGCGCGCGTTCATGCCCTGGACCGATATGAAGGAGCAGATGGAGCGGCTGGACATTCCGCTCTACTGCCTTGAGAGCAAGGATCCGCTGACCGATTTTGACATCATCGGCTTCTCGCTGGAATATGAGCTGGCCTACACGAACGTGCTGGCCATGCTGCGCCTGTCGGGTATTCCGCTGCGCGCCGCGGACCGCGACGAGCGCTGGCCGTTGATCATTTCCGGCGGCCCCTGCGTCTGCAACGCCGAGCCGATGGCGGATTTCTTAGACGTCATGCAGCTGGGCGAGGGTGAACAGATGCTCCAGGACATCTGCGCCGCAGTCGAGCAGGGCAAAAAGCAGGGCTGGAACAAAGAACAGCTGCTTTTGGAACTCGCCAAAATTCCCGGCGTCTACGTGCCGTCCTTCTACGATGTGACCTACAGGGAGGATGGCCGCATTGAGGCCGTCACCCCGAACCGTCCCGGCGTTCCCGCCCGCGTGACAAAGGCCATCGTCAGGGATATGGACAGCTTCACCCCGCCGGAAAACTTTGTTGTGCCGCTCGTCGGTGCGGTGCAGGACCGCGCCTGCGTGGAGGTGCTGCGCGGCTGCGTGCGCGGCTGCCGCTTCTGCCAGGCAGGCCAGCTCTACCGCCCCTTCCGTGAACGCAGCCCCAAGCTCATCAGCGACAGCGCCCGCGCGCTCTGCCGCAACACCGGCTACGATGAATTGAGCCTGTCGAGTCTGTCCACCTCCGATCATTCGCGGCTGGAAGAAATTCTCGACGAGCTGAACTCCTGGGCCGAGGCTGACCACGTCAGCTTGTCGCTGCCGTCCCTGCGTGTGGACAACTTCTCGGAATCGCTGGTCGAAAAGACGACGAAGGTCCGCAAGAGCGGTCTGACCTTTGCCGCCGAGGCCGGCACCCAGCGCCTGCGCGACGTCATCAATAAGAACGTCACGTGGGAGCAGATCGAGCGTGGCTGCCGCATCGCCTTCTCGGAGGGGTACACCTCGGTCAAGCTCTACTTCATGATGGGTCTGCCGACGGAAACGCTCGACGACATCAAGGGCATTGCCGACACGGCGCAGCAGGTCGTGGACCTGTTCTATAAGATCCCCAATCGACCAAAGGGCAAGGGCGTGCAGGTCACGATCAGTGTCGCCTGCTTTGTGCCCAAGCCCGACACGCCGTTCCAGTTCTGCGCCCAGGACCGCCGCGAGTCCCTGCGCGAGAAGCAGAAATATCTGCTCAGCTGCGTGCATTCCCGCAAGATCAAGGTCAACTACCACGACAGCACCACAAGCGTGCTCGAGGGTGTGTTCGCCAAGGGTGACCGCCGTCTGGGCCGCGTCATCGAGACGGCGTTCGAGAACGGTGCCTTTTTTGATACGTGGGAGGAATACTTCAACTATGACCGCTGGCTCGATGCGTTCAAGACCTGCGGCCTTGACCCGGACTTTTACAACTACCGCACCATCGGCCTGGACGAGGTCACGCCCTGGGACCACCTGGATGTCGGCGTGACAAAGGCCCATCTGGTGCGCGAGTACAACAAGGCGCTCGAGGCAAAAACGACCCAGCCCTGCAACCGCCAGTGCAGCGCCTGCGGTGCCAACAAGCTGATCGGAGGACCGTGCTTTGACTACAGTAAGAATCTTCTTTGAGAAGTGCGGCGAGTCCGCCTATATCTCGCTGCTTGACCTGCAGCGGGTCTTTCACCGGATGCTGAAAATGAGCAGCCTGCCTGTGTACTACACGCAGGGCTTCAACCCGCACATCTACCTGTCCTTCACCTGCCCGCTGTCCCTGGGGCAGGAGAGCCTCTGCGAAAGCTGCGAGGTCAAGACCGAGCAGGAGACGATTGACCCGCAGGCATGGATCGACGCCTTGCAGCCCCTGATGCCGCGCGGCATCGTCATCACGAAGGTCGCCCCGGCTGTGGAGAAGGTCGGCGAGATCGAGACGGCAGCCTATGAAATCACGATGCCCGCCGGCTCAGCCATCGCCCTTGACGCCTACAACAATGCCGAGCACGCCGAGGTCACGAAAAAGACGAAGCGTGGCTGCAAAACGCTGGAGCTGAAGCACTACCTTGACCGCATTGAGTACACGATTGAAGGCGGCACGCTGCGCTTTACGGCGCTGCTGCCCTGCGGAAGCGGCGAGGCACTGAACCTGAACCCGTCCCTGCTGACCGACTTCCTCCGCACGCAGGGGGCCGCTCCCGTCTGGCAGTGCCGCGTGGTGCGGACGCACCTTTATAATAAAGCGGGCAAAGACTTCGAGTAAGCTCCCTGACCCCTCTGGCGCAAGCGCCACCTCCCCGTATCGGGGGGAGTCTGTCTCACAGAGGAAGGTTTTTGACACGCTGGCCTTCCCCCTCGGGGGAAGGTGCCCGAGGCCCCGCCCAAGGGCGGATGAGGGGCTGCCTTCCGGGCACAGCCCGTTTACGGGTAACTGCCGGGGACTTGCCCCTCATCCGCCCCTGCAGGGCCACCTTCCCCGCAGGGGAAGGCAAAAGCTGAAAAAATCTTCGTTTTTCTGTCAAAACCCCCTTGCCAAACGCGCTGCACAATGCTATAATACTAAAGCGTTAGTGCCGCCGAGCCATCGGCGGGATAATGACACATCATTATACAGGCGGTCCTCTGACGAACAATCGTGTATGAACGTCGCAATAAAATGGAGGAATTCAAACCATGGACGCAATGAAGCATTTTACCGAGGGTATGATCAAAGAGAACAAGCCCCAGTTCGAAGTCGGCGACACCGTTCGCGTCTCCGTCCGCATCAAGGAAGGCGACAAGGAGCGTATCCAGGCTTTTGAGGGCACCGTTATTGCCAAGAAGCATGGCGGCATCGCGGAGACCTTCACCGTCCGCCGCACCTCTTACGGTGTTGGCGTTGAGCGTGTGTTCCCGGTCAACAGCCCGTTCGTCGAGAAGGTTGACGTCGTTCGCCGCGGCAAGGTCCGTCGTGCGAAGCTGTTCTACCTGCGCGAGCGCACCGGCAAGGCTGCCAAGGTCAAGGCACGTATCTGAGCATACTAGAAAAGGGGAGGACGGTTGGCGTTCTCCCTTTTTTCGTATTTTTTTAAACGGGTGGTGGAAAACATGGCAGCATCTTTCAAGGACCGCTACCGCCGCAATAAGGAAACGCTGGAATGGTACGACGCCCTCGCTATGGCCGTGGCGGTCATTGCGCTGGTGTTCACCTTCGGCGTGCGCATCGTCAAGGTGGACGGCCACTCAATGGACCCGACACTCTCCAACGGCGAACGCATCCTTATCAACCTTTTGAAAAAGCCAGACTATGACGACATCGTTGTCGTGGACGGCTACACGGAATACGGCAGGCCCCTCGTCAAACGGGTCATCGGCAAGGGCGGGGACACCATCGATATTGACTTTACCGCCGGTATCGTCTACCGCAACGGCAAGGCCCTCGACGAGCCCTACACCGCCGAGCCTACGTATTTATATGAAAGCGTAGACTTTCCCATCACGGTGCCGGACGGCTGCCTGTTCCTGATGGGGGACAACCGCAACAACTCCACCGACAGCCGCGATACCCGCGTGGGCTGCGTGGACGAACGTGACATTATGGGCGCAGCTGTGCTGCGCGTACTGCCCTTTGGCAAGATAGGAGCGGCCCAATGAGCCAGAGTGACATTATCAACAGCCGCCAGATCCAGTGGTTCCCCGGGCACATGACCAAGACCCTGCGCCTGATGGAAAAGGAAATCCGCAACGTCGACTGCGTTTTGCAGATTCTCGACGCGCGCATCCCGCTTTCCAGCCTGAACCCCGAGATCGAGCGCATCACCGCGGGCAAACCGCATCTGTACGTATTGAATAAGTCTGATTTGGCAGACCCCGAGATCACCAAGCAATGGCTGGCCTACTTCAAAAGTGCGGGTGCGGGCTGCATTGCGATGGACTCCAAGCAGCGCGGACGCGCCACGGCTACGAAGGGCCTGATCGAAAAGGAACTTTCCGCGTTGATGGAGCGCCGCCGCAGCCGCGGCATGGTCGGCGCAGCCATCCGCGTTATGATCGTGGGCATCCCGAACGTCGGCAAGTCCACCTTCATCAACTCGTTCGCGGGTACGACCCGCGCCAAGGCTGCCAACAAGCCCGGCGTGACCCGCGGCAAGCAGTGGATCTCGGTTGACAGCTTTGACCTCATGGACATGCCCGGCGTGCTGTGGAAAAAGTTCGATTCGCTGGAAACGGCGTCGAACCTTGCGTTTATAGGCTCCATCCGCGACGATATTCTCGACATTGAGGAGCTGGCCTGCGGTCTGCTCTCCAGCGTGCGCGGCATTTATCCGCAGCAGCTGCTGGCCCGCTACAAGCTGGACGCCGAGGCACTGACGCTGCCGCCGTATGACCTCCTGCAGGCCATCGGCGCCAAGCGCGGTATGCTGATTTCCGGCGGTGAGGTCGATACCGAACGCGCCGCCAAGATGCTGGTCGGTGAGTTCCGCGCCAGCAAGTGGGGGCGGCTCTCCCTTGAGCGCCCGCCCCAGCGGGACGACATGGCCGACTTTGCCGAGGAGGACGAGGAACACAGTAAGTGGTGGTTCTCTGTGCTGGACATTATTGCTGCGATTAACGAGCAAGATGATTACCAAAAGACGAGAAACTATTGGAAGTATCTCAAAACCAAACTAAGAAAAGAAAATAGTCAGTTGGTTAGTAGCACTAACCAACTGAAGCTAAAAGCCTCTGACGGGAAGTCTTATAAGACAGATACGTTTGATGCAGAGGGTGTAACCCTTTTGGCAAAGCATATCAACAATGCCAAGGCAACGAGCTTTCTTGACTGGTTCCTCTATAGTGATAACACTATTGACGGACAGAGCAAGAAAAAGGCTTATCAGCTTTTTGAAAGTGGTATCTTAAAGACTGTAGACCCAGGTACAATCAAATGTTTACAACAAATACACGCTTATCTCTTTGGAGGATTGTACGACTTTGCCGGACAAATCCGTACCAAGAATATCTCAAAAGGAGGTTTTACCTTTGCTAATTGTATGCACTTCCCCGAAACCCTGCAAACAATAGAACGAATGCCCGAAACAACCTTTGATGAGATAATGGACAAATATGTTGAAATGAAAATTCGTGCAAACGAGTACCATGTGAACTCGTTCACTAATGGTCGAGTGCAGCCGAATTTATGCAATGTAGCGCATCCATTTATGGAAGGTAACGGTCGTAGCACTCGCATTTGGCTTGACCTCATGCTAAAGCGTTCTCTCAAACGGTGTGTGGATTGGAGTCAGATAGATAAAAACGAATATCTATCGGCAATGCGTGAGAGTGTAGCAGATAGCACGCTCATCAAGACTTTGGTACTGCCTGCCCTCACCACCAAGATTGATGACCGAGAAATGTTCATGAAATGTATTGATTATTCATACTATTATGAGCAGAATGATTGATAGCATTTGAAAATAATAAAAGTAAATAAGTATTCATAGAAACCAAGGCAAATGAAAACATTTGATGATATACTCAATTTATTCCGTGAATATTCGGCAACGGAACTGGAGAAAGGACATAAGTTTGAAATGCTCATCCAGCGGTGGTTTCTCTCCGACCCACGTTATAGCAATACCGTGAAACGCGTGTGGCTGTGGCAAGATTTCCCTGCCAAAGCCGAGTTTGGCGCACACGATTTGGGTATCGACCTTGTCGCAGAGACCGATCAAGGTGAGTTTTGGGCTATTCAATGCAAATGCTATCGTGAGGATGCTGTTATCGACATGCCCAAAGTTGATGCCTTCATTTCTCAAGCCACACGCACATTTACACATCCTGAGACGAAAGAACAAACCACTTTTACCAGCATGATTTGGGTTTCAACAACATCAAACTGGAATCCGCATGCAGAGCAGAAAATACAAAACCAGCTCATTCCCTTTACTCGCATCAATCAGTTTGAGTTGCGGAACGCTGCGGTTGACTGGGAATTGCTCAATAGTGGGCAGCAGGGAAAGGATGTTGTGTTACCTGGCAAGAGTCCCCGCCCGCATCAAATCAAAGCCATGCAGTGTGCGCACAATCATTTCAAAGAGCACGACCGTGGAAAACTCATCATGGCATGTGGCACAGGCAAGACTTATACATCACTGAAAATAGTAGAGCAGGAAACTAACAAGAAGGGATTGGTCTTATTTCTGGTGCCGAGCATCGCTTTGTTGGGACAGGGATTGAACAACTGGATGACAGACACCACTGCCGTCATCAAGCCCGTTTGCATTTGTTCTGACTCAAAAGCGTCCAAACTCAATGAAGACATCAATGTCAGCATCGTGGACACACCCTATCCTGCCACCACCAATATTCCTACCACTGTCAAGCATTTGTTGCAATACCGGGAGAGCGATGCGCTGGTTGTGGTGTTCTCTACATACCAAAGCATCGACGTGGTGGCAGAAGCGCAGCGGCAGGTACTCGAAGAAACCGACGGCGCGTTTGGCGTGTTCGACATGATTGTGTGTGATGAGGCACACCGAACCACCGGCGCAAAGAGCAAATATAAGGAGGAAAGCAGCTTCACCAAGATTCACGACAACAACTTCATTCAGGGGCGAAAGCGCATGTACATGACGGCTACGCCACGTTATTACAATGCCAACATCAAGGAGACAGCCAAGGAAAAAGACATGCTGCTGTGGAGTATGGATAATGAAGAGTTCTTCGGTGAAGAGTTCTATCGCATAGGGTTTGGCGAGGCCGTCAACCTTGGGTTGCTCACCGATTACAAGGTGTTGGTGCTGACATTGAGCGAAGAAGATTTGTCAGAGGACATGAAAGCAAAGGTCAAAGGAAATGATGAACTTACGCTGGATGATGCTTCTAAATTGGTGGGGTGTGTCAACGCGCTTTCCAAACGCATCAAGGGCGACAAGGGCATCACGGCAAAAGAAGACCCAGGGATGATGAAGCGAGCCGTAGTTTTCTGCTCAACCATCAATCGGTCAAAGCGTTCGAGTGGCATCGCGTCAACCGACTTTGCCCAGCAGTTCCCCGAATTAGTGAACTATTATAAAGAAAACGATGTTGCCGAGAGCGAACGTAGCCAAGTGGTGAATGTGCAGACGCGCCATATCGACGGCGGCATGAGTGCCGAGATTAGGGCCGAGGCCATCGACTGGCTGAAGGATGAGAACATTGCTGATGGTCAATGTCGTATATTAAGCAATGTGCGTTGCTTGTCCGAGGGCGTGGATGTGCCGGCACTCGACGCCGTAATCTTCGCATCGGCGCGCGACAGTCAGGTAGACGTGGTGCAAAGTGTGGGACGTGTGATGCGCAGTTTTAAAGATTCTACAACCAACGAACCGAAGAAATACGGGTACATCATCATTCCCGTGGTGGTTCCGCCCAACACCGAACCTAATCTTATACTCGACAACAACGACCGTTTTAAGGTTGTATGGGATATTCTCAACGCCCTCCGTGCCCACGACGAGCAGTTCAACGCCACGGTCAACAAAATAAGTCTGAACAAGGAGCGGCCCTCCAAGATTGTCGTGGCTGGCGTGCCACGTGGGTCGTTCCAGATGCTGGGAGGTGATGCGCAGCCCACGCATTACGACAATGAGGACGACCTCGCACAGCTTTCTAATGAGGACGTGGCTACCCAACTTGCGCTCAGGTTTGGTGAATTGCAAGATGGCATCTATGCCAAAATGGTGGAAAAGGTTGGCGACCGGTTGTATTGGGAGAACTGGGCTGCTAAGGTTGGCGACATTGCCAAGAAGTTTATTTATCGCATCGGACAACTTGTCAATACGGGTGTGCACAAGGAAGAGTTTGAAACCTTCCTGCATGTGTTGCAGCAAAACCTCAACCCTTCGATTACGGCAGAGCAAACCATTGAGATGCTGGCGCAGCACATGATTATACGGCCGGTGTTCGAAGCGCTGTTTCAAGAATACCATTTCGCCACCAACAACACCGTGAGCCAGAGCATGCAACGCATGCTGGACATGCTGGAAAGCGAGGAGGTGGACAAGGAAACATCGACACTCGAGGATTTTTACCAAAATGTGCGCCAGTATGTGGGAAAGATAGACAACCTGGAAGGCAAGCAAGCCATCATCAAGACGCTCTACGAAAAGTTCTTCAAGGGGGCGTTTCCAAAGACGGTAGATAAGTTGGGCATTGTCTATACGCCGATAGAATGTGTTGATTTCATTGTCCACTCGGTAAACGACATTCTGAAAAAGGAGTTCAGCTGCTCGTTGACCGATGAGAATGTGCACATTCTCGACCCCTTCACAGGCACGGGAACATTCATCACACGGCTGTTGCAAAGCGGACTTATCATGCCTGAGGATATGGAGCGCAAGTACCTTCACGAAATTCATTGCAACGAGATTGTGTTGCTGGCTTATTATATCGCCGATGTCAATATTGAGAGCGTGTTCCACGAACTGACGCGGCGCGCTGAATACCTGCCCTACGATAACATCTGTCTTACCGACACCTTTCAAACCACAGAGCAGCGGGAGCCCGTCTTCGACAAGTCGTGGTTCGAAGGAAACAGTGCCAACGTGGAGCAGCAACTCAAAGCACCCATCCGTGTCATAATGGGCAATCCGCCTTACTCCATTGGGCAGAAGTCTGCCAATGACAATGCGCAGAACCAAAGCTATGAAATGCTCGACAAGCGCATTACCGACACATATGTGAAGGCATCCACAGCAGGATTGAACAAATCCACTTACGACCTTTATATCAAGGCCTTCAGATGGGCCACCGACCGCCTCTCCATGAACAAGGAGGAGGGAGGCGTGGTGGCTTTCATCAGCAACGGCGCATGGATAGACGGCAATGCCAACGACGGTTTCCGCAAATGTCTGGAGCGGGAGTTCGCTGCCATCTACGTACTCAACCTGCGGGGAAATGCAAGAACAACAGGAGAATTGAGACGTAAAGAAAAAGATAATGTCTTTGGACAGGGCTCTCGTACCCCTATCGCCATCACGCTGTTGGTGAAGAAACCGCAACAGGCTGCAGATAATCGTGCCACCATCTACTATCACGACATCGGTGACTATCTGTCGCGCGAGCAGAAACGGAAGATGGTACGTGATTTCAAGAGCATCAGTTCTTCGAAACTTGGCTGGACCATCCTGCACCCCAACGCACATGGCGACTGGATCAATCCACGCAACGAGGGCTTTGCAGAGCTGATACCATTGGCACCAGAGAAGAAGTTTGATACAAAGACGCAGAGTGGGTTTGTGATGTACGCTATTGGTTTAGCTTCCAACAGAGATAATTGGGTCTATGGGTTCTCTAAAGAGACGGTTGGTCAGAATATGCAAAGAATGATAGGAGCCTATAATGCCCAATGCGAAGACTACCAAAAGGCTTTGACCATAAATCCAAACTTGGCAGTGGAAGACTTTATTGATACAAATCCACAACGCATTAGTTGGACGCGTGCTTTGAGGAATAGTGCAAAGAAGGGAGTTAGCATAAAATACCAAGACAAAACAATATATAGTTTGTATAGACCTTTCTGCAAACAATATCTTTACTATGAAGATTTCTTCATAGAAAGTCCCGGACTTAGCAGAAAACTGTTCCCAACACCAGCAAGCAAGAACTTGGTCATCTGCTTATCGGGTATTGGCAGCAGTAAAGATTTCTCGGTGTTGGTAACGGATAAAATACCAGACTTGCAATTGATGTTTAATGGTCAATGCTTCCCCCTCTATTGGTATGAGGAAAGCGCGCAACAAGGTTTGTTCGCAGCGGTGGGTGGAGATTATGTCCGCCACGATGGCATCAGCGACTGGATGTTGAAAGAGGTGAGAAACCGTGTGGGCAATAGGAAAATCACCAAAGAAATGATATTCTATTATGTCTATGGCTTGCTGCATTCGCCAGACTATCGCGAAACCTTTGCATCAGATTTGAAGAAATCGCTGCCTCGCATTCCTATCATCACCGACGAAACGGAGTGGATGAACTTCTACCATGCGGGTAAGATGCTGGCAGCGTTGCATCTGGAGTACGAAAGCGTGGAGCCATGCGAGGTGACCATCAACGACACCTATACGGGAGAAGACGAATACGAACACTATGCGGTGAGCAAGATGCGCTTCCCGAAGAAAGGCGAGCAGGGCACCATCATCTACAACGAATACCTGCGCGTGGAGGATATTCCGGCACGCGTTTACGAGTATGTGGTGAATGGCAAGAGTGCGGTGGAATGGATCATGGAGCGGTATGCCGTGACCATCGACAAGAAAAGCCTGATTACGAACGACCCCAACCTTTGGAGCCGAGAACATGGAGCGCCACGCTATATCTTCGACTTGCTGTTGTCGGTGATGAACCTGAGTGTGCAAACGGTTGACATCGTGGAGCGTTTGCCACGACTGCACTTTGATGGCAGCAACGTTACCATCACGGAAAAAGGACACGACTTGACACCCGTGGAGGAAGAAGACCCCAACACTTACAAGGGCAGCGACACGCTGAAGTTGAGCATCAAGCAGGTGTTCTTTAACGAGATAGTGGCGGGAACGAAGAAAACAGAATACCGTGAGATATTCAATGCCTACACAGCCAACAAATATCTTGCCACGGATGTGAACGGCACGCCGCTCTGTGACCCTAAGCACACCGTGGAGGGGCGCATCTATCATCCCGATGAGTACAACGACGGGCACTTCCCCTTTGTGGCACGTCCTTACAAACGCATTCGCTTCTCGGTGGGTTCGTTTGGCGACAGCTGCATGGCAGAGATAACGCATGTAACCTTCAGCGTATCGCGACAGAAAGGAAACGGGTTGGTTGTCTGGCAAGCCGAGTATCACTTGGGAAAGGTAACGAATGTGAGAAGAAAACATAAGTAGGGAGATTAATGGTAATTACCCCCCCCACCGGTCATTACGACAATGTTTTTTGGCGTAATGGACATCTTGCAGGCTTGGAAAGCCCCGTATGTCACATTACGCCAAATCCGGATTGATATATACTGCCGTTGCCAACTGCCAATGTCTGTCCCGGCAGCCGGGCTTTATGGTTGCTGTGTGCTGCTGAACGTTATGCCCCAGTAGCGGGCGTTGTCATCGCTGCGGTCAGCCTCCACCGCATTCTCGGTCTCGTCGGGCAGGTTGCAGAAGAAGTCGATGCCCGTCCTTTCCTCCAGTTCCCTGATGGTTATGTATTCCGTCGTGCTTCCTTTGTAGTGTGGCGACCAGATGCCGAGCGCGTGGTATTTGTCTTTTGCCTTGTCGTAGGAAAGCAGCGCCATGTAGAAATATTTCGGCACGCGCAGCCCCGCCGCCGTTACCTCTGAGATGTCCTCCGCCTTGTCTATTGTTGCCGCCTTGACGATGTATAGCGTGTCGCAGTCCGCCGCCGTGGCGTAGGCTCTCACCTTTCCCTCGAGCTGTGACCACACGCCGCTGTTGTGTCCCGTCGCTTGCGGCTGCATGTTGCTCAGGTAGAATGTCTGGTCGTTCTGTTGCCTTGAGGCGAGGCGGTCGCCCGACGGGCATAGGTGTCCCCGCGAGTAGGTTGACGACGTTGCGCTGTATTGTGCCAGTGTCGTCCGGTGTGCCGGGTTTGTTATCTTCGGGTCCTCCCTGAAGTTGTCCTTACGCTTGACGTTTTTTGCGAGGTTGGCCTCGTATAGCTCGTAGCACGTCCATCTGTTGCCGAGTTTCTCGCCGTCCCATTCCAGCGAGAAGTTCACCACGGAGTCTGCGTCGGCATAGTGGGTTATCTCGTATGTGAAGTCCTCGTTGCCCTGGTGCAGCCTCGGGAACTCCAGTCGCCATGCCTCCCTGTTCCTGCCGAGCTCGTATTCGCCGTTCCTGTTCATGTTCTTGTCGTCGGTCTGCCCTCCGCCTTGCTCCTCGAATGCCACGAAGAAAATCTGCGAGTAGAGGTAGTCCCGGCACGAGCCGTCCTTCATGTATATCTTTATTCCGAGCGAGTCTTGCGCGCCTCCCTCACCGAAGATAACGTCAGACTTCTCGATGTTGGCCTTGTCGAATGTCAGCACTGCGCCATTCTTGAACTTGATGTATTCCGGTTTCCTGTTCTCCTGTGCCACGGTGTCAAACGCAACGGCGAGCAGTGACAGCATCAATATGTATTTTTTCATGGTAAATGTTTCAAAAATGTTTTATTGTCATTAAACTGTTCTTATCAATGTCTTTCGTCATTTCACGACAAATTTCCTGCCTCCCATGATGTATATTCCCTTCGGCAGTTGTTTTGTGCCGCGTCCCGTGTATTGCCCGTTCAGGTTGTAGACGCGCGCCTCGCCAGTTCCCGTGCTGGTGCTGTCCTGCGCCGCGCCAATTCCCACGGTGACGCCTCCCTCGGTGTCGATCCTGGCGTCTGTGACCGTTGCCGGCACGATGAAATATGCGCTAATGCCTGGGATTTTGTTCGTTTCGCCTTCTGCCGGCCAGTACAGGTTGTTGTCTTGTCCGAGCAGGCGTTCCGTCTTGTCGGTCTTCAGTTCGTGTGGGCTGTAAATGCCCACGAAGTGGAAGCCTCCGTACTCTATGTCCTGTGCCGCCGCGTTGGTCAGCGTCACGTCCTTGTATGCCGGGTTCTCCATGTCTTCTGTGGGTTTGTACAGGTAAGGCACTCCAGCCTCGATGCTTTGCGCCTCCTCGAAGATCATCACGTTGCCTTCCGCGCTCTTGTATCTGCGTAGCATCCCTTCCACGTTTTCAATGCCGAAGGGCAGCGTCACCGTGTTCCAGCATCCGGCGTTGAAAGCCCTCTTCAGCCTCACCGATGCGTTTGCGATGTTGCTTTCCGGCATGGCAAAGTCCTTGTCCTCGTCGATTACGTATGTCACTGGCCGGAACTCCTGTTCCTCCACGTCGTGTATCGTTGTTTTCTCCACCCTGTTATATACGGGGCGCAGCTCGCAGTTCCCGCCGTCCGCCGGGAACACAATCGCCGAGAGGTCAACTATTGCGTTGTCGTATGGCATCTGGAAGAACTGCTCCGCGCCGAGTCCGTGTGCGTTGTTGATGCTCACCGTCTTGCCGTCGGCCATGGTTTTTCCTCCGTTTACTGTTGTTTCCTTGATTGCCACCCAGCCGGCGAGGTGGTTCTTGCAGTCGTCCACGCTAATATCTGTTGGCACAATGTCGTTTTCCGTTACCGGCTCCGCAATGACTATCGTCTCAGAGTTGGTCTTTCCGGTGGCCTCGAGCACAGTGACGTCGCCTGTGCTTGTCTTCTTTCCGTATATGTATCCCGCTATGTGCTGGTTGTAACGCAGTGCCGGTGTGGTCTTTATCTCCTTGAAGAACACTTTCGTGTCTTTGTCGCTTATGTATGCGTTGCCCTCGCCGTCTGCGAACAGCACGCGTGCCATGTCCCCGTCGGCAATGTAGAGATGCACCTCCGTGCTGTCCTCCACGTCCTTCAGGGCTTTCAGTCCCTTCACCTCAATCACTGGTTTCGGCGCGGGTCCGTTGTCATATTCAACGGTAATCCTCTTTATGTATATTGCCTTCGAGCTTGTCTGGGTGTAGTTAAGCGCGATTTTCCCCGCCGCGTTGCCCGCGAATTCATATTCCGTGTTAGTGTTGGTCAGGGAGCAGGTGTTTCCGAAAGTCTGTTCGCCGATCGTCACCGTGAGCTGCGCATTGGTGCTGTTTGCTCCGCTCGTCTCGATTTTAACCGATGTGACGTTGCCGGTAATGCCTTCTGCTGACAGCGTTATTGCCGTTGCCGGCTTCTTGCCGCTGCCGATTTGCTGCCCCTTTGTGTTGTCATAGCCAAAGTATCCCGCGTCAGTCTGCAGCGTCCATTCAACGCCGCCGAGGTCCTGTGTCCCGTTTTCGGAGAACACCTTTCCTGTAAATTCATAGGTGTAGGTTTCGGCGTTTGCCGGGCTCGCCCACACAGCCAATAACAGGAACGTAGTGAGTCGTAACAATCTTCTCATATCACCAATTTTTTTTAAGTTAATATTTTTATATCGCTATATGTTGTAAAACACAATCTATGCCTGCAAAGTTAATACTTTTTATTTTAAAAACGCATCATTTTTGCCGGATTTGACAAGAGACAACAACAACCAGTCTGCCTCGCAGAGTCAATCAGCCCGGGATATAATGACCGGTTTTGGTTGAAATGCATCGACAGGCCGTTGCCTTGATTTCTTCATTACATCAATATAGCAGCAGCAATCCGGCGAAGCCACTGTACGCAATCATTCTTATGGGGTTGATCTTGACATATTTTGTTCCTACGAAACACGCCACGAACAATGCCACGCTGATCCAGAAACGCCAGGGGGTCACCGACGGCGTGCCGAAGTTCTCGGGGGTCATGAGCATGAGGGTCGCCGCTCCAAGCAGTCCGACGACGGCGGGGCGCAGCCCTGAGAACACGCTCCTCGCTATCGGCGTGTCCGTGTACTTGACAAACATACGGCTTATCAATATCATCAATATCATTGACGGAAGAACCAGCGCGAATGTGGCGGTGGCACTGCCAAGCACCGCCATGATGCCGTTGTAGCCGGCATGTTTCACGGCGGAATAGCCACAGTAGGTGGCGGAGTTGATGCCGATCGGCCCCGGGGTCATCTGGCTTATCGCCACTATGTCCGTGAACTCACTCATGGTGAGCCAGCCGTGAGTGCGCACCACCTCGTTCTGTATCAGCGACAACATGCCGTAGCCGCCGCCGAAACCGAAGAGGCCGATTTCAAAGAATGTTATGAACAGGTATAAGTATATCATATTGGCTTGCAGGGTCTCATGTGTTTCATTTCACTGTTGTTCATTCCGCGTCACGCTATTCCGTGGGCTTCACATACTTGCCATACACATATCCGCACAAACCGGCAGCGATGATTATTATTATCGGGGATATGCCGAGTGCGTAGATTGCCAGCGCGCACGCGATTGGGATCCAGCAGTTGGAAAACGTTATCCTCGCGCTCTTGGCAAGGTTGAACGTCGGCACGGCAATCAGCGCAACCACGGCGGGGCGTATGCCGTTGAATATCGAGGCGATGATCTTGTTGTCACGGAACTGATGGAAGAACATCGCTATGAGCAGGATGATGAGGAACGAAGGCAGGGCGGCGCCGGCCGTGGTGCATATCGCCCCCTTTGTCCCGCGAAGCTTGTAGCCGATGAACGTGCTGATGTTCACGGCGAACACACCGGGAGTGCTCTGGGCGATGGCGATGAGGTCGAGCAGCTCCTCCTTTTCCACCCAGTGGTGCTTGTCCACCACCTCTGTCTCGATGATGGGTATCATGGCATAGCCGCCGCCGAACGTCACGGCGCCAATTTTGAAGAAAGTCTTGAACGACTCCAAATAAACCCTGTCCAAAGCCACTCCTATATATATTATATGTCGCTGGAGGAACTCACACGCGCTCCTCTATCCACCTGCGTGCGTTTACGAACGCCTCGATCCACGGCGTCACCTCGTCGCCACGGCGGCCGCGCGGGTACCATCCGTTCTGCCACGGGAATATGGCACGCTCAAGGTGCGGCATCATGGCGAGGTGGCGGCCGTCCTCTGAGCAGATGCCCGCCACGTCATAGTCGCTGCCGTTGGGGTTGGCGGGGTAGTCGTGGTGGTTGTATCTCGCCACGATGTTGTACTCGCTTTCTGCCTTTGGCAGCGAGAACTTGCCTTCGCCGTGAGCGACCCAGATGCCGAGTTTGCTGCCGCTCAGAGAGCCGAGCATCACGCTTTCGTTCTCGGGGATGGCGAGCGTAACGAAGCAACTCTCGAACTTATGGCTGTCGTTGTGCAGCATCCTCGCGCGCCTGTCGCCGCCCCGCTCCTCAAGCAGACCGAGTTCCACCATCAGCTGGCAGCCGTTGCATATCCCGAGCGAGAGCGTGTCCTCGCGTGCATAGAACCTGTCGAGAGCCTCCTTCGCTTTGGGATTGAAGAGGAACGCGCCAGCCCATCCCTTGGCACTGCCGAGAACGTCGGAGTTTGAGAAGCCGCCGCAGAACACGATCATGTTCACCTCGTCGAGCGTCTCGCGCCCGCTGATGAGGTCGGTCATCATGACATCCTTCACGTCGAACCCGGCGAGCCACAGCGAGTAGGCCATCTCGCGCTCGCCGTTGGTGCCTTTCTCGCGGATTATCGCAGCCTTTGCCCGCTGTGGCTTAGGCTTCGCTCCGCAGGCGTTGTCCGCGATCCTCGCGTCTCTCAGCGCATCCAGTCCGTATTGCGCCAGCTTCCCCGTGAAACCGTCGCAGAACTTCATCTCCACCGGATGGCTCGCATAGTTCCTCGCCCGTTCGTCCGCGCAGCCGTTGAAACTCTGCCGGCGGTCGAGCAGGTGCGATGTCTCATACCACGCGTCGCGCATGCGGTTGATGTCGAAGCAGTGGCAGAAGTTGTCCTTCTGCACGACGATATAACGCGGCGCGTTTGGCTTGCCTATCGCGGCATAGCATATACCAGCATCGCCAAGTATGTTCTCCACCTTCGCCTTGTCGCCGTCTGCCACCTGGATCACAACTCCCGGGTTTTCGGCAAACAGCATCTTCACAATGTCATCGCCGCCGAAGCCAGCGAGGTCTATGTCAATTCCGCCCTCGCGGTTGGCGAACGTCATCTCCAGCAATGTGGTTATCAGTCCTCCGGCGCTTATGTCGTGTCCCGCCATGACGAGGCCTTTCTTGATCAAATCCTGAACGGCGTTGAACGCATTGCGGAAATATTCCGGGTCTCTCACCGTCGGCACGTCACTGCCCACCTTTCCGCACGACTGTGCGAAGGCGCTTCCGCCGAGGCGTTGGTCGTCGTATGAGAAGTCTATGTGGTAGAGCGTCGTGGCCTTGTCGTTCACCATGACCGGCGAAACCACGCTCCTCACGTCTGCCACCTCGCCTCCCGAACTGACGATGACCGTCCCCGGGGCGATTATCTTGTCGCCATTGGGATATTGCTGGCTCATCGACAGCGAGTCCTTGCCGGTCGGCACGTTTACATGCAGTTCGCAGCAGAAGTCCGAGAGAGCCTTCACCGCCGCGTAGAGCCTTGCATCCTCGCCTTTCTGCGAGCGGCACGGCCACATCCAGTTTGCCGACAGCGACACGCTGTCGAGGCCGTCCTCAAGCGGTGCCCACACAATGTTCGTAAGCGATTCGGCAACCGACAGCACGCTGCCTGCCGCCGGGTTTGCCAGTCCTGCCTGCGGTGCGTGTCCCAGCGCGGTGGCTATGCCCTTGCGGCCACGGTAGTCGAGTGCAACCACGCCGCAGTCGCTCAGCGGCAACTGCAGCTCGCCTTGGCACTGCTGCCGCGCCACCTTGCCGGTGACCGAGCGGTCGACCTTGTTAGTGAGCCAGTCCTTGCACGCCACGGCCTCTAACGAGAGAACACGGCTAAGCATTGAGTCGAGGGAATCCTGATTGCCCTGACAAGTCTGAGTTGTCACGTTCTCATACTCCCTCACGACGGTCTCGTCTTTCATCACCGTCACGGGCGAGTGCCCGAACATCTGCGCAACGTCGAGGTCAAACGGCTTAGTGCCGTCTCCCTGACGGAAAGAGAAATGCGCGTCGCCGGTTGTCTCGCCAACCACATACAGCGGTGCGCGCTCACGTTCGGCGATGCGGCGCACATGGTCGATGTGCCTCTCGTCGATGAGCAGCCCCATGCGCTCCTGGCTCTCGTTTGCTATTATCTCCTTTGCCGACAGCGTCTTGTCGCCTATCGGCAGTTTCGTCATGTCGATCTCACCGCCACAGTCCTCGACAAGCTCCGACAGGCAGTTGACGTGCCCTGCGCTGCCGTGGTCGTGGATGCTTACAACTGGGTTCACCTCCTCCTCGCACAACGCCCTTACGAGGTTGTATGCCCGTTTCTGCATCTCTGGGTTGGCACGCTGTATGGCATTGAGCTCGATGCCGTTGCCATACCGTCCTGTGTCCACCGACGACACCGAGCCGCCTCCAAGCCCGATGCGGTAGTTGTCGCCGCCCACCACGACGATCTTGTTGCCGGGCTGCGGCTCTTTCTTCAGGCAGTCGCGCTTTGTGCCGTAGCCCACGCCGCCTGCCAGCATTATCACCTTGTCGTAGGCATATTTCTCATCGCCCTCGCGGTGCTCGAACGTCAGCACCGAGCCGGCAATGAGCGGTTGCCCGAACTTGTTGCCGAAGTCTGAGGCGCCGTTCGATGCCTTTATCAATATCTGCCCCGGTGTCTGGTAGAGCCACTCGCGGACGGGCAGCAACTCCTCCCACGGTCTTGCGCCGCAGGATTTGTCAGGGTCGTCAAGCCGTGGGTATGCGGTCATATATACGGCAGTCCCGGCGATTGGCCACGAGCCGGTGCCTCCGCCCATGCGGTCGCGTATCTCGCCCCCCGTGCCGGTCGCCGCGCCGTTGAAAGGCTCCACGGTAGTGGGGAAATTGTGCGTCTCCGCCTTCAGCGATATGACGCTCTCTATCTCCTTGACGCGGAACCAGTCGCTCGTAGACTGGTCTTCGGGTGCGAACTGCTCCACCACGGGTCCCTGTGAGAACGCCACGTTGTCCTTGTATGCCGATAGTATTTTATGCGGGTTTTCCCTTGTCGTCTTCTTTATCATGGCAAACAGGCTCGACTCCTTCTCCTCGCCGTCGATGACGAACTTGCCGCCGAAAATCTTGTGGCGGCAGTGCTCGGAGTTTATCTGCGCGAAGCCGAACACCTCGCTGTCGGTCAGCGGTCGGCGCAGTTGTGCCTCGACGGTGTGCAGGTACTCGATTTCCGCCGCCGAGAGAGCAAGCCCTTCCTGCTCGTTGTATTCCTCAAGGTTTTCCACATGCCTTATCGGGTCTGGCTCGTGCTTCACGGAGAACACCTCCTGGTCGAGCCTTCTGTACATGCGCTGCAGCATCTTGTCGTGGCTGGCGGTCTCGTCATGCACGGGGAAGAACTCCTCGATGCGCGCTATGCCGCTGATGTTCATGTTCTGTGTTATCTCAACGGCGTTGGTGCTCCACGGCGTCACCATCTCGTGCCGTGGCCCCACGAAGAAGCCCTCAACCGTTTCCTGCGCCTTTCCATTGTGTGAGAGCAACCCTGCGTCGCCGTATAGCCAGCGCAGCTTGTCAATTTCCTGAACACTCAACTGATGGTCAACCTCAGTCGCGATGATGTTGTTTGCCTGTGTCTTGAAGAAAAATATCATATTCGTCAGATGAACTTTATATATAGTGCTGCAAAGTTAATAATTTTTTTTCTTTTTACCCACAATCAACACTGCTTCTTTTTATTGCGGACGCATTGTTTTGTAAAACTCGTAAAACTTGTGTTTGCTTGTTGCCCTTTCAGTCAACAATATGCCACGGGATTCTTTTTTTCCGCAAATTTTCCTATTAGTGCTTTATTTGTTGTAACTTTGCAGTCGGAAAATACAAACGATATGGGAATAAATGCTATAGTACCGAAATATCCGGTGAAGGAAAAGACCGTCTATTTCCCGGAAGTCGAGGTCAAGAAATCCATGAAGATACTGCTCCTTGGCTCGGGAGGACGTGAGCACGCGCTCGCGTGGAAGATAGCACAGAGCGTAAAGTGCGGAAAACTCTACATTGCCCCGGGCAACGCAGGCACGGCGGACGTTGGCGAGAACGTGCCGATAGGCGTCGGCGAGTTTGACAAACTGAAGGATTTCGCCGTGCTGAACGGGATAAACATGGTTGTCGTGGGACCAGAAGACCCGCTGGTCAAAGGCATCAGCGACGAGTTTGCCAACGACGAGCGCACCAGGCACATACCCGTCATCGGCCCGTCAAGGCAGGGGGCGGCGCTCGAAGGATCGAAGGATTTCGCAAAGGCCTTCATGCTGCGCCACGGCATACCGACGGCAAGACACAGGACGTTCGACGGATCGACGCTCGACGAGGGACTTGCGTTCCTCGAGACGCTGGATGCGCCATACGTGCTGAAGGCCGACGGGCTGTGCGCCGGAAAGGGAGTGCTGATATTGCCAACGCTCGACGAGGCAAGGAAGGAACTGCGCGGGATGCTCGGCGGGATGTTCGGCGAGGCATCGGCAAAGGTGGTCGTGGAGGAGTTCCTCGAAGGCACGGAATGCTCCGTGTTCGTACTCACCGACGGCAAACACTACAAGATTTTGCCGGAAGCAAAGGACTACAAGCGCATCGGCGAGCATGACACTGGCCCAAACACCGGAGGCATGGGCAGCGTCTCACCCGTGCCGTTCGCCACAGAGGAGTGGATGGGAAAGGTTGAGCGACGCATCATACGCCCAACGATAGAGGGCCTGGCGGAAGAGGGCATCGACTACAAGGGCTTCATCTTCTTCGGACTGATAGACGTCGCCGGCGACCCGATGGTGATAGAATACAACTGCCGCATGGGCGACCCCGAGACCGAGAGCGTGATGATGAGGCTGAAGAGCGACATCGTTGACCTTTTCCAGGGCGTCGCCATGGACGACCTCGACAAGCGCAAGGCCGAGTTCGACGAGCGGGCAGCGGTGTGCGTGATGCTTGTCAGCGGCGGCTATCCGAAGGAATACAAGAAAGGCTACCCGATAGAAGGACTGGGAGACGTGCGCGGCAGCGTGGTGTTCCATTCCGGAACGGCAATGAAAGACGGCAAGGTGGTCACTGCCGGAGGGCGCGTCCTCGCCGTAACGTCATACGGGCGGGACAAGGAGGAGGCACTCGCAAAATCATTTGAGGGGGCAGGCAAGATAAGTTTTAAGGACAAGTACTTCCGTTCAGACATAGGGAGTGACCTGTAGTCCGCATCGCCACCGGCGGGATTGGGACAGTTGCTAAGTCCCGTGGGCGGCTATGCTTGCAAGTGAACTATATGACACATGGTTAAGCGACTTCAAAACAGGATTGCCGGAGGGCGGGCTACCCTGCCGGCAATGAGCGTCATCGCCGTGGCGACATGGCTGCTGGCGGGAGTGGTGCAGCAAGGGCTGTGGCTCCAGGCGGCATGTTTCGCCATAACGGCCTACCTACTGGTGGTACTGAACAACGCCAACTCACTGATACGCATCTACAGCCGCACCGTTTCGTGTGCATTCATGGTTATGACGTGCAGTTCCGTCTATCTGTTCCCCTCGCTGCGAGGAGGCATTGTGGGCGCGTGCGCAGTGCTGTTCTACATATTGTTCCTGCGTTCCTTCCAAAACCGCAACGCGTCGGGGTGGGTGTTCTATGCGTTTGCCTGCGTCGGGATTTCCAGTGTCCTGTTCGTCCAGACGCTGTTCTATGTGCCGCTGCTGTGGGTCCTGCTCGCAACGAACATGACGGCAATGGGATGGCGCACACTGTCAGCATCCATACTCGGGCTGCTCCTTCCATACTGGTTCGCCGCCGGCTACTGCGTATTTTCTGGCGACTTCACATTCCTGGAGGCGCATTTCACGCCAATGGCAGAGTTCGGGCAAGTGGCAGACATATTCTGCGTCAACACGTACCAGCTGCTGACCTTTGCCTTCGTCGTGGTGTGCGCGGTGACGGGGACGGTGCATTTCCTAAGGAACAGCAACAGGGACAAGATACGCACGCGCATGATTTTCGAGATGTTCATAACCGTGGACATCGCAACGATAGTGTTCATAATACTGCAACCGGTGCATTTCGACATGCTCATACGCATCGCAATCATAAACACAAGTCCGCTGATAGCGCATTTCGTCACACTGACACACACGAAACTCACCAACGCCGCAACACTTCTAATGCTGGCGGCGGCAGCGGCAATACTCACAACCACTTTTCTCTTAGGCCTGTGGAGTCCTTCTATGACATACTGACGGGATACGGCTACTGGGGCATGCTCGTGTCCGCATTCCTCGCGGGGAGCGTCTTCCCGTTCAGCAGCGAGGCCGTCATGCTGGCACTGCTCGCCACGGGACTCGACCCGCTGCAACTCATTGCCTACGGCAGCGTCGGAAACGTGGCAGGCAGCATGTTCAACTACGGTGTCGGCAGGATGGGCAAGACGGAATGGATTGAGCGATACCTGCACATCAGCGGCAAGAACATGGACCGCGCAAGACGCTTCATGGGAGACCGTGGGGCGCTGATGGGCTTCTTCGCCTTCCTGCCTTTCCTCGGAAGCGCGATAACCGTTCTTCTCGGGCTGATGCGCTCAAACCTCCTGCTCTCCATCGTCAGCATCGCCGCAGGCA
>OISY01000028.1_pt1 | contig 52150 bp, 41 predicted proteins | sample 1586631 | NCBI WGS metagenome assembly OISY01 (sample SAMN02675049, study PRJEB24791) | human gut metagenome, SKBSTL061 | isolation source: stool | host: Homo sapiens | place: USA | reverse complement strand
GAAGAAAGAGAAATTTCTTCCGAAGAATTGGTCGATTTCCTCCGAGCTATTTGGGATTTTGCTCCGAGGAATTGACCTCAATGGAGATATAGGAGTAGCAATAGTGTAAGTCCATAGCGCTATGTAGCAAGACTTAATCCATCTATTCCTCGGTTGGCGTCAGGAATAGCTCCTTGGATACAGAATATAATGCGTCAGCCCTAGCCATGGCAAAAGAGTTTCTTCCGTATGAAACTAAAGGAGGGTGGAGTCTATGACCTTTTTCGCTAACTTTGCTGATGTATGAACGGAGATCCATTTGATATACGCGAGGAGCGTACGCCCCCGCAGAGTTTGTCTGACCTGCAGCAGGAGGAGCAGTTGCGCCCCTCCTACTTCGACAGCTTCCGAGGTCAGGGGCATGTTGTGGACAATCTGAAGGTCTTCGTCGAGGCGGCTCGTCGCCGTGACGAAGCTCTAGACCACGTCCTCCTCTACGGTCCTCCTGGACTGGGTAAGACGACCCTCTCGCACATCATCTCGCACGAGCTAGGAGTCGGCATGAAGATTACTTCGGGGCCTGTCCTGGAGAAGGCGGGTGACTTAGCGGGACTGCTCACTTCGCTAGAGCCTCGTGACGTGCTTTTTATCGATGAGATCCATCGCCTTAGCCATACCGTGGAGGAGTATCTTTACTCGGCTATGGAGGACTTTCGGATCGATCTCATGATTGACAAAGGGCCAGGGGCGCGCTCCATACAGATAGACCTCAACCCCTTTACACTAGTGGGGGCGACCACGCGCAGCGGTCTGCTGACGGCTCCGCTACGGGACCGCTTTGGCATCAACCTACATCTAGAGTACTACGACGTGGATACGCTCACGAACATCGTGCTGCGCTCGGCTCGTATACTAGAGGTGCCGTGCGAGGAGGAGGCTGCTCGGGGCATTGCGCTGCGTAGTCGTGGCACGCCTCGTATCGCTAATGCGCTCCTAAAGCGTGTGCGAGACTTTGCGCAGGTCAAGGGCAACGGGGTGATCGATAGCAATATTACGACGGTGGCGCTCGAAGCGCTACACATAGATAAGCATGGACTGGATCATACGGACCACAAGTTGCTCAAGACCATCATCGATAAGTTTGACGGAGGACCCGTCGGACTGACAACCATAGCTACGGCAATGGGCGAGGACCCAGGCACGATCGAGGAGGTATATGAACCGTTTCTCATTCAGGAGGGCTTCATACAGCGTACCCGTACGGGACGGCAGGCGACACGCTTGGCGTATGCTCACTTGGGGCGTACCTATCGGCAGGATTTACCCCCAGAGACGTCCCTCTTTGACTAACTAAAAGCCTTTTCCCCCTGCGCCATGTCCTCACTAGAGATGCAAGCTTCAGAGCTAGTAGCTAAGCGGTACACGCTGACGGAGCTACTAGGCTCGTTGCAGCGCTGCATTGACCACTATTACAATCGGCTCTACTACGTGACGGGCGAGGTGAGTGGCTACCGTGGACGCAATCAGCGGGGGCATTGCTACTTTAACCTAATAGACAAGGTGTCGGACCCGTTGCACCCGGAGGCGGGTGGGGGAGAGCTATCGGCTCAGATCTCGGCCGTGATATGGTCTAGTCGCTACAATCAGATCGCGCAGCATTTCCAGCAGGTGACGGGGCAACCACTCACGGACGGAATCAAGATATTGGCGCTCGTGGAGCTCAAGTATGATCCACGCTACGGGCTACAACTAGACGTACAGGACATCGATCCGAGCTACACACTGGGCGAGGTGGCACGACAGCGACGTGAGACGCTCCAGCTCCTAGAGCGCATGGGGCTGATGGAGCGCAACAAGCAGCACCCGATGCCGAGACCTTTGCGACGCATCGCCATCATCTCCTCGCCGACGGCTGCTGGCTACCAAGACTTCACGAGACATCTGGAGGAGAGTGCGGTGGCTCCTTTTATAGAGAAAGCGCTCTTTCGTGCTACGATGCAGGGCAAGAGTGCGCCGCAGTCTATCGTCGCAGCACTCGAAAGGGTGCGCCAGCACGAGACGCTCTTTGACCTTGTGGTTATCATACGAGGTGGGGGTGCCACGGCTGACTTGGGTACCTTCGATGACTTTGCCGTAGCTCGTGCGGTGGCGGAGTTTTCGCTCCCTGTGTGGAGCGGCATTGGGCACGATCGGGACGAGAGTGTCGTGGACCTAGTTTCGCATAAAGCCTTCAAAACTCCTACGGCAGTGGCTACCGCTGTGATCGATGCTTGGTGCGCAGAGTACACGCTCCTCGAGGAGGCGCATCAGCGACTAGAGCGATCTTGGCTGGAGGCTAGACAGACGGCGCAAACGGGGCTAGAGCGCTTGGCTCAATTGCTCAGGCAGACAACGCTAGAGCAGCTACATCGTGAGGAGCGCCAGATGCTCTTGCTACGTGAGCAGCTCTCCGTATCTCCTCATACGCTACTGCGCAATCAGCACACGCTACTAGAGTCGCAACGGGAGCGCCTAGCCAGCGCTGCTCGTTATCTCCCGATGCGCTATCAACTGCAGTGGGATACGCTCTTGACGCAGTTTAAGCATCGCTATGCGAGTTACCTAACGGCTCAGCTCAACGAGTGGCAAGCTAGACAGCAGAGCCTGCAGGAGCATCGCAAGATTACGACCACGCAGCGCACGCAGATAGAGCACCTAGCGCAGATCATTCGCGCAATGGACCCGCAGACGGTCCTGCAGCGTGGCTACGCTATCGTGCACCACAAGGGCGATCTGGTCAAAAGCCCCTCGCAGCTTCGTGAGGGCGACGACATAGAGCTTCGTCTAGCTGAGGGTACGCTCTCGGCTACGCTAAGCCAATTGAAAGAACCATAACAAAGCATTTTTCAGATCATGAGAAAGACCTTTAATTATACACTTTACGGTGCGCTGCTTCTGCTCCTCGTGGGGAGCCTGTCAGCTTGCCGTGTCAAGCAGCAGGCGCAGCCAGGTGGCGTGTCGACGCTTGCTGTCGTAGGGCTCAATGATATCCATGCCAACATTGACCAGTTGCCCCGCATCGCCTTTATGGTCGACAGTATGCGGGCGATCTATCCCAATCTGCTCCTGCTAGCTGCGGGAGACCTACAGACGGGCAACCCGATCAATGACAACTTCCAGCCGAAGGGGCTACCGATCATCGAGCTGATGAATGAGATGCGCTTTGACGCCTCGGCTTTGGGAAATCATGAGTTTGACTTGGGGCAGCACGGGCTGGGAGACATTTCGCATCGTGCGAAGTTCCCTTTCCTCTCGGCCAACGTCTTCCCATCGCCCTCTTATGGCATTGCTCTGAAGCCCTACAAAATCTTCACGATGCCTGACGGTACGCGGGTCTCTGTCGTGGGGCTACTTCAGCTGAGCAAGCTAGGCATCCCCGAATCGCACCCGAAGAATGTACGGGGCGTAGCTTTCACTAAGCCACTAGAAGAGGTTAAGAACTACCGCTACTTGGCGGGTTGCTCGGATCTGCAGATAGCTGTGACGCACATTGGAGTGCAGGAGGATACGATACTGGCTCGGGTGGCTCCCTACCTAGATCTCATCGTGGGCGGACACTCGCACACGCTCATCGATCACCCGAACGACCTGCACTCGTCCGTACCCATCGTGCAGTCTGGCTACAAGGCGCACTACATCTCCCTCGCATTGATACGACATAGAGGTGGGCAGGTGCTCTCGCACCAAGAGATGCTTCTCCCAGCCGACCCGCACGCTGGTGGGGTCAATGAGAAGATGCAGCGCATGGTGGAGGGTTATAATGCTAATCCGCTCTTTGCGCAAGTGGTGACAACCAATCCGAAGCCTATCCAAGACAAATATACGCTGGGTGCTATCTTTGCCGATGCGCAGCGCTGGTATAGCCATGCGGACTTTGCGATGCAAAACCCAGGCGGCGTACGTATCGGTGAATTGCCCCAAGGCAATATTACGCTCAAAGATATTCTTCGTCTAGACCCCTTTGGCAACGAGCTGACCGTGCTCACGATGACGGGACGACAGCTGAAGGAGTTTTTCCTCCATGCCTGGACGACCGATAGCAATGCGCCAGCTCACACGTCGGGGCTACGGGTGGACTACCAGCTTGACGACACGGGCGTACTGCTCGACTGCACCGTCTATCCCGCTGGTAGCGACACTCCGGTCGATCCAGACAAGCTCTACACGCTAGCCACGAGCTCGTACGTGCAGGCGGCCTACACCTACCAAACTTCGGCTCCTGACAAGAACCAAGGCATCACGACTGCCGAGGTGATCGTCCAGTACCTCAAGTCACTTCCCGAGATGCCCCAGGTGGACTACAAGAGTCGCTACAACATCCGCGTGACCCGCTGAGGTGTCCCCCTTAGGGTGGAGCACGATACAGAATGAGTTCGTCGATCCCACTATCAAAGAAATCGGCCAATTCCTCGGGAGAGATTGGAATCAGCGGAGATGTAAGAGTCTCTGAGTGCGGTTATAGCGCCGTATTATGATGACTTATTCGTACATTTGCCTTTAACCACGAGTGAATTCACCTTAAAGGAGACAAGACATGATGAATGAATTGAGATACAAGCGAATCTATGAGACTCCAGTTGAAGCAGACGGTTTTCGTGTTCTTGTGGACAAACTATGGCCACGAGGGATGAAAAAGGAAAATGCTAAAATTGATCTATGGGCTAAGGAGATCGCACCATCAAATGAACTTCGAAGATGGTTTTCCCATACTCCTGAAAGATATGATGAGTTTAAACAGAGATACAGACAGGAATTGTTCGAGAACTCAGCGTCACAGGAGTTTAAAGATTTGTGTGTGCAGAAGTTGCACGACCATAACGTGACCTTGCTGTATGGCGCAAAAAACGAGAAATATAATCATGCTGTTGTTTTGAAAGAATGGTTGGCAGAACAGATGCATCAGTAAGAAACAGTTGATGCGTTTGAGACTGGGGACATACATGAGGCAAACAAATGTGTAATCTATGATCATAATGACTGTGTGAGATATGCAGTCAAAATGTAGCTTCTCCCTCAGCATCTCAAAACAGGAATTAGCCGTTATAATGCGCCAGTCCTGCCTATGTCCCCTTACTTTCGTATATTTGCCCACGCAAATTAGATATTCCCTAACTCATAAATAACTATCACGATGAGCAACAAGTACTACGGGAACTTGATCCCCAATACATTCTTTACGACTAAAGGAAGCGGTGAGTCCGACCTTGAGAAGCATGCTGGCTCCTACCATATGGCACTCTACGATGCGGGTATCGCCGACTATAATATAATGGTCTACTCCTCCGTCCTGCCAGCGACGGCTCGGCTCGTTTCGCCTGATGAGGTGGATATGCCTCCCTTTGGCTCAGAGCTCAAGACGATCATGTCTGTCTCGCACGGTATCCAAGATGAGTTCGTCAGTGCCGGCGTCGTCTACGCCTGGATGTACAAGGATGAGAACTTCGACGAGAAGGCTGGAGGCCTCGTCTGCGAGGTGAGCGGTCGCTACCGTATCGAGGAGCTGGAGTCTCGTCTGATACGTGTCATCAACGATCTGCACCAGAACACATACAGCCAGTACTACCTCGGTGAGCTCAACTTCATCACGGAGGGTATCACGGTGACCAAGCGCTACGGTACGGCACTGGCAGGCCTTTGCTTTGTGGACTTCGTGCTTCCTGAGTCTCCTATGAAGGATGAGGATTAATCCAAACGATATAGAGAAATAGTCTTATGAAACTAGGTATTTGCTCAGACCACGCTGGCTATCAGCTCAAAGAGCAGGTCAAGGAGTGGCTCGCAGCCATACAGATCGAGTGTGTCGACTACGGTACTCATTCGGAGGAGCGCTGTGACTATCCAGACTATGCGCACCAGCTTGCTTTTGCCATACAGATGGGAACGGTAGATCGTGGTATCGCTATCTGCGGTACGGGCAATGGCATGGCTATGACGCTCAATAAGTACAACGTCATCCGTGCTGGGCTCGCTTGGAATGAGGATATTGCTAAGCTCATCCGGGCGCACAATGATGCTAATGTACTGGTCATGCCAGCACGCTTCATAGAGACTGCGGAGGCTGAGCGCTGTCTGCATGCGTTCCTCGACACCCCCTTCGAGGGTGGTCGTCACAAGGAGCGGATCGACAAGATGGTGCTACCCACCTGCTAGGGGCTTCTGACGCTGAGCGATGGAGGCTCTAGAGATCTTTTTTCTATCCATAGCGATAGGTCTGATCGTGCATCTGCTCGTCCGCTGGTCGGAGCGACAGAAGGTTCGTAAGAAGGACGGCGCTACAGAGCAAGGCTCGCAGACGACTGGGGAGACTGCTCTAGGCTCTGCCCTTGGCGAGGTGGAGCGCGAACTGAGAGAGTCTCTCTCTGGCGAGTCGGACACGAGTCGCTGTGCTGATGATGCGTCCGCTTGTGCCAGCTGTACGGACTCTTGCTCCGAAGCGGAGAGAGTGATAAGACGAGCCCCCCGAATCGTCTACTACGATGACGAGGAGCTGGACGTACTGGCGCATCGTCCTATAGAGAGCTACACGGATGCGGAGCTGGCGATGCTCCGCGAGGTGGCCGAGACGCTCCTCGAGACCGACTATGAGGGGTGGCTCAAGAGTCTCTCGATGCGTGGTATCTTGCTACCGCCCGAGATCTTACAACTGGTCACTCCGTAGGGCGCATAGTACAATATATATAAGGTCTGGTGCGTTTGTGAGAGTAGGGGATTGTAGCATAGATACGCTCCCTAAGGATTAGAACTTAATTGTAAGCGTGGCAGACAGAGACAGATCTTATCGTGGTAAGCTACCACTGCGCACTAAGTATTGTCTAGGCGTAGTGGTAGCTTTGCTGTGCGTCTTGGGTAGCGCTGTGGGCTGTAGCACCAAGCGCAACGATAGTGCTTCGCGCTTTTACCACAATCTGACCACACGCTACAACGTCTATCACAACGGTCAGCTAGCTTTCAACGAGGGCTACAAAGCGCTCTACCACGACCTTTCGGAGAGCTACACTGAGCTGCTGGTGCCTGATCCTATCACACGCACAGCGGGACAGGAGTCGTCGGAGGAGACAGCCGTGGGCGGTTCGCTAGGTAAAGCGATCGAAAAGGGACAAAAGGCGATCCGTGAGCACTCAATTCGTACGAAGCCAAAGATTTCGCGAGAAGACCTCCTGCGCAATCCGAAGAAGAAGGCTTTTTACAACAAGATGGAGTACAACCCCTTCCTGCACAATGCCTGGATGATGGTTGGGGAGGCGCAGTTTTACGGAGGGCACTTCATGGAGGCGCTGGCGACCTTCTCCTATATGACGCGGCTCTACAGCACGGAGGATAAGGTGCGGGACGAAGCGCGCATCTGGCAGGCTCGCTGTTATCTTGCCTTGGGCTGGGTGGACGAAGCGAACGAGATACTGAACAACCTACCCGAAGATGGCGTCTACAAGAGTCGTAGCAAGATCTATCCTTTAGCGGAAACAGAGCGGGCTCTCAAGCAGGGCGACACACTCTCAGCCATATCTTACCTGCAGCAGACGATCGATCGCAAGCCGATCAAGGCTCAGCGAGCCAGACTCTACTATCTCTTAGGGCAGCTCTACAGCAATGAAGGTCGGAGAAGCGAAGCCTCTCAAGCTTTCGGGCGTGTAGTACGTCTGGCACCACCTTATCCGCTGGAGTTTGCCGCCACGATGCGTCGCCTAGAGATCGAGGCGCAGGGCAATCCGCAGCGAGTCATCCGCCGTCTAGAGCGTTTGGCGCATAGAGATAAGAACAAAGAGCTCGTCGATCAGATATATCTCACGCAGGGACGCCTTTACCTAGCGATCCCCGACACGACGCATGCCGTCACCGCCTTCACGCATGGGGTGGAGCAGAGTACGCAGCGCAGCTTCGACTATATGCTTTGTCAGCTTCACTTAGGCGATATTTACTTAGCGCAAAACAACTACCTCAAGGCTCAGGAAGCGTACGCTGGCGCAGCGGGTGTGATCGAGAAAAGCCATCCACGCTACGAGGCGGTGACCAAGCTCTCGGCCGATTTAGACCAGCTAGTCTCCTTTGCTCAGCAAGTCTACGAACAGGACAGCCTGCGGCGCGTTGCGGCACTCCCAGAGGCGGAGCGGTTGGCCTATGCGGACAGTCTCATCACGGCTTACAAGAAGGCGCAGGAAGAGGCACGCAAGCAAGAGTTACTCGCTGAGCAACAAGGACAAAACGAAGCGCTTAACCAGCAAGCTGACATCAATATGCCTGGCGGCGGTCGCCCTGGCGGTGTCGGTACGCCTCCCCCGATGGCGGGTGGTGGCAATGGCAAGAGCTACTTCTACAATCCTACGCTAGTGGCTCAGGGTAAGGACCTCTTTGAGCGCAAGTGGGGCAAGCGTCCACTGGCGGACGACTGGCGGAGACGTAATAAGCAGATCTCCTTTGATGCAAGTGACCCCACAGCTCAGATGGGTGAGACTGGCGAAGCACCCGCTGACTCATTGTCTTCAGTGGCATCTCCTACGGACAGCCTCACCTCGTCTACCGATAGCTTACCCGCAGACCAAGATCCCCTCCAGCGGGAGTATTACCTCTCCAAGCTCCCCACCACGCCCGAGCAGATTGCCGCTTCAGATGAGATTATTCAGACGGCGCTGGTCGGTATGGGCAAAGCGTTCAACGAGCAGATGGAGCGCTTCGAAGAGGCGGTCAAGAGCTACGAAGACCTACTCAGTCGCTACCCCGAGTACGCCGACAGAGCATCCATATACTACACGCTCTACATGCTCTATCAGCGACTAGAGCGGGCAGACCTAGCTGAGCCGTGGCGACGCAAGTTGCTCGCGGAGCTGCCCGAAGACCCACTTGCCGTCACACTACAAGATCCTAACTACATAGCCAAGCTACGCGCCAACATCGGGGCTGATGAGAGACTTTACGACCAAGCCTTCAACGCCTACTTAGCTGGCCGATCACGAGAAGTGCAGCGACTGTATCGTGAGACGGCGGAGTCCTATCCGCTCTCAGAGACCTTGCCGCAGTTTGCCTTTGTCAATGCGCTCAGCTATGTCTTGCAGGGTGACGAAGCCGCCTTTAGAAAGGGGCTTGAGTCGCTCACCACATCTTATCCTAAAGAGGAGGTCGCCGTCCTCGCTCAGGAGATGCTCCAGCGTCTGTTGCGTGGAGCGCACATCGCTCAGGGTGGCTACCAAGGCATCGCTTGGGATCTGCGCATTGCGTCGCAGGATAGTGTCGCGGGGACATTGGCGGAGCAGCCTTTTACCATTGGAAAGCGTAGCGACAAGTACCAGGCTCTGCTCATCGTGCCACAGCGAGGTGACGCTTTGGAGCGCTCTCTGCGCTTCGCCGTCGAGAGCTTCAACTACGCTCAGTTTACCGACTACATCCTTCCCGTAGCCTTCGCACCCTCGGAGCATGAGACCCTCGTGACCATCAGCGACCTCCCCACGGCCACTGTCGCATGGCAGTACGTGACTCGGGCTTATAGTCCTGAGGGCTATCTCTCCGCTTTGGACAGTTCGGCGTTGCTCCTCGTCATGACCGACGATAACTACCGTCAGGTCGCTACGGGCGCTAAGAGCATCGGTGACTATATGACCTTCGTGGCTGATAGCTTGCTCGACCTTTACCCCGCAGCGCACTATCTCATAGACCGCTGGCTCCTTCTCACAGGCTCGCAAGATGAGAAACCCGATACGGTTGCTTCGCCCGCCATGATGCCTGTCGTCGATAAACCGATCACCTTTGAGATAGATCGCTCACAAATTGCTCTGCCAGCGGTGGAGCTGCAGCTGGACAGCTTACTGCAAAAGCCTGAGGAGACGATGCCCATAGAGGATCAACGCACCACGATCCAAAAGGCACGACAAGTAACTCCCGAAGACTTAAAGCAGATGGAGCGCGAGCGCAAAGCGCAAGAGCGTCAGGCGAAGCGTGAGCGTGAGGAGCAACTCAAGGAGCGTCAGCGCCAGCGCGATGCGGAGCTCAAGGCTCGTCGTGATGAGCAGCGCCGCCAGGAGCAACTGCGTCAGGAGCAGATCAAGCGTGTGGAGGCAGAGCGTCGTGCTCAGGAGAAAGCCCGCAAGGAGCAACTGCGCCAGCAGGAGAAAGAGCGTCAGAAGCGACTCAAGGCACTCGAAGAGGAGCGTCGTCGCAAACTCAAAGAGCGAGAGGCACAGCAAAAAGCGCAACAGCAGAAACAGCGCCGCTAGTTAGCGCTGACGGCAGAAGAGGAAGCTGACGTGTCGTGTTAGGGCGGTGAACCAACCGTACCTCCGAGCCATGATGCGGAGCCGCTCGAGGAGCGAGGCGCGATGGTTGCGTGTAGTGACCCCTTCGTTAAGGTAGTTGACGAGATAGTCGTCGATGCGGTATTGGCTATGGATAGCGTCGATGATCTTGATGCACCAGTCGTAGTCTGCGGAGTAGCGATAGCGCAGGTCGTATAGCGGAGCAAGCTTGCATCGTGGTATAAAGGCTTGGTGGCAGATGAGCATACCATTGGCAAAGGAGCGCTGCGTCAGCCGATGCGGTGGGCGCAACCGACGAGGATGGCGGTCTTGGTAAGCACCGTCTACAATCATCGTGTCGCCATAGAGAAGGTCTGGCTGGTGCGTCTCAAGAGCAGCGCAGACGGTGCGGACCGTGTCAGGCGTGCGGAGCGTATCGCCCGCATTGAGATACCAGATGTAGGTGCCGGTGGCATGGCGCAACCCCTTATTCATCGCATCGTAGAGCCCATGATCAGGCTCGGAGTGGACGGTAGCACGAGGGTAGAGCGTCTGGACGAGTGAGAGCGTTTTGTCTTGGGAAGCTCCGTCCATGACGAGGTACTCAAAGCTCTGGTCACTCTGCTCGGCAAGGCTACGCAGCGTGGGCGCGATGGTTGCCTCCGCATTGTAGCAGATGGTGATGATGGTTAGTAGGGGCGTGGTCGTCATGAGTTTGCTCGCTGGGTGTCATCTATTAACTGGGCGTAAAGCTGGGCATACTGCTGGGCGATGGCGGTGGGGGCAAAGCGCAGGGCGGTGGCTCGGCATGCTTCGGGCTGATAAACTCTGGCTTCGGTGAAGTGTTGCCAGAGAGCGGTCGCCATCTCTTGCGGTTTGTCGTGCGCCACGAGGGCTCCATTGACCCCATCGATGACTATATCTGCGGGTCCTCCCGAGTCTCTAGCGATGACGGGCGTACCGCAGGCAAGTGACTCTAGGATTGTTTGGCCAAAGCTCTCGCGCTCACTGGTTGAGATGAGGACAGAGCTCTCAGCGTAAAGGGAGCGCAGTCGCTCCGCATCGGAGATACTGCCTAGATGCTCTACGGGGATGGGGATCTGCTTGAGGAGTGTGCGGTCGGATAGGGCGCCGACGAGTGTGAGCTGCATTTGCGCTCTCTGCTCGCCCGCTAGATCGGCTAGCTGTCGCATGGCCGTAGAGAGGTAGCTCCACCCTTTGATCGGGTCGTCCACACGTGTCGCTACAAAGAGAATTTGATAAGGTACCTGCTCGTTGGTGTCACGGCTTCCTTGGCTCTGTGCCTGCTGGTAGTAGTGAGCGGAGAGGACATTGCCGATGGTGCTGACGCCTAGGCGTGGTATGATGGGGGGGCGTGACACCTCATTGGCAAGGCTACTGGAGACGGTGACCCAGTGAATAGGGTAGTACGCCATTAGCTCAGCTTTGCGCTGCCGAACTTGTCGGTCTAGTCGGCGCAGGGGGGCTGACAGTTCACTAGGCTTGGTCTCCATCTGCTCGATGCCTTGAGCCCACCAGTAGTCATGGAGCGTGATGACGACGGGTAGCCCGAGCTTGCAGAGCTCCTCGAGAGTGCGGAGCGAGAGGAAGGCGTGCTGCGTCCAGTGCAGATGGATGAGATCCACCTTTGCAAGATAAGGACGCAGGACGCGCATAGAGATGCCGAGCCTGCCTAGAGAGGTTTTGAAAGTTTGCTCCCGGTTGAAGCCGTTGAGCAGAGCAACAAGGGCACGCTCGCTCCAGAGCTGACATTGCCAAGCTCGGTAAAGCCTCCGATCATTGCCAAGTGCGTGTACCCCAGCTAGGGTCTCCGAGTTAGGAGCCATAAGCAGTAGCTCAGCGTCTAAGCCGTAGCTACGCTCAGCCTCTAGCAGTCGCAGAGCTGCGACGCCCGCACCGCTCTTAGCTCCATATGTGCTGAGGTGTAAGACCCTTGTCACAGTTACTTCTTGAAGTAGCGCAGGTAGTCGCCATACCCCTCAGCCTCTAGACTGTCTAGGGGAATGAAGCGCAGCGCTGCACTATTGATACAGTAGCGCAGTCCGCCAAGCTCAACGGGACCATCCTCAAAGAGATGCCCGAGGTGAGCGTCCGAATCTTTGCTGCGCACCTCCGTACGCACCATGCCGTGTGAGCGGTCGGTCGACTCCTTGATCAGTTGGTCGTCAATAGGCTTCGCAAAGGCAGGCCACCCGCAACCAGAGTCAAACTTGTCCAAACTCAGGAAGAGAGGCTTGCCAGAGACAACGTCTACGTAGATGCCCGCCTCAGTGAGGTCGTAGTACTCATTGTCAAAGGGTGGCTCCGTGCCAGCCTCCTGTGTCACGTGATACTGCATCGGTGTGAGTCGCTTGCGAAGAGCTTCGTGGTCCACGTAGCGCACAGAGCTCTCGCGTGCTATCTGCATACGCCCGATGTGACAGTAGCCTCCTGGGTTCTTGCGCAGATACTCCTGATGGTATCTCTCGGCTGGGTAGTAGTTGCTCAGTGGCTTGCACTCGACCACGATGGGGTCGGCATAAGCCTGCTGTAGTGCAGTGAGTCCCTTCTCGATGATCGGGCGCTGTTCCTCTTTAGTATAGTATATGCCGGTGCGGTACTGGGTACCGTGGTCGGGTCCTTGGCGATTGAGCGTGGTGGGGTTGATGACGGTGAAGTAGCGCTCTAGGATAAAGCTTAGCGGCACACGCCCTGCATCGTAAACTACTTGCAGCGTCTCGGCAAAGCCTGTTTCGCCTGTACAAACTTCCTCATAGGAAGGTTGACGTCCTAGTGTGCCATTGGCATAGCCCACCTCGGTAGAGACGACTCCGTCTACCTCCTCAAAGAAGGCTTGCATACCCCAGAAGCAACCCCCAGCGAGGTAGACGGTGTCGAGTTCCTGCGGTTGTTTTTGTTCTCTAGACATAGCGTTAGTGAGGATAATGGTCATGCAACTTATAATCAATGCAAGTGCGACCCACTTTGTACGGTTTGATAAGTTCATTTACTATTTGGATATGGGATGGATGAGATGAGTAACTGGCGAGAGCCTCTAGATCCTCTACATCAGCTTGAAGCATAAAGGTAGACTCCTCGTTGGGGTTGCAGTTGAAAAAGACTTCCATCGACTCTAGCTCGAGAATCTGCTCGGGGAGGTCCTCGAGGAGGCTCTCAATCTTCTTCAGATGAGCCTGCTGCTCCTCAGCGGAGCCTGGTAATTGTAGCGTGAAGATGACGCAATGACGTATCATGTATTATGGGGGAGTAAATGGTTAGACGATTAGTGTTTTGGAAAGAGTGTCGAGCAGGTGCCATCCTTCATGCACTCTATCATCTGCTCATCAAAAAGCGAGTCCTTGTAGCCTAGGAAGTAAAGGATGCCATCGAGCCCGACAGACGAAATGCGCTGCTCGGCACTTGCCTTGACCTTCGGCTTAGCGTGAAAGGCGATACCTAGTCCAGCTAGCGAAAGCATCGGCAGGTCGTTAGCGCCATCGCCTACGGCTACCGTCTGCATGAGGTCCACACGCTCTACCTGAGCGATCAGACGAAGCAGGTCAGCCTTGCGTCGCCCATCGACCACATCGCCCACGTAGCGACCCGTGAGCTTGCCATCGGCCACCTCTAGTTCGTTAGCGTATACATAGTCTATATCAAACTTCTTCTGCAGGTAATGTCCGAAGTAAGTGAAGCCTCCCGAGAGGATAGCGGTCTTGTAGCCCATCACCTTAAGCGTACGCATGAGTCGCTCACACCCCTCAGTGATGGGAAGGTTGTGCGCTATGTCCTCCATGACAGAGACGTCGAGTCCCTTGAGTAGGGCGACGCGCTCTGTAAAGCTCTCGATGAAGTCTATCTCACCGCGCATAGCTCGCTCGGTGATTGCCTTGACCTGGTCGCCTACGCCAGCTCTCATAGCCAGCTCGTCGATCACCTCGGTCTGGATCAGCGTCGAGTCCATATCGAAGCAGATCAGGCGACGCATACGGCGAAACATACTCTCTCTTTGGAAGGAGATGTCCATGTCAAGCTCGCCACTCATCTGCAGGAGGTCTAGCTGGAAGGCATCGACATCCTTGATATTGCCACGCATAGAAAACTCGATGCTCGCCATCGGAGCCTGCTGCGTTTGGTCTAGCGGGATACGACCCGTGAGACGGCGGATGTTATCAATGTTAAGTCCCTGCTCAGCAGCCGCACCAGCGACCGCCGAGAGCATACCAGCGGTCATCTTGCGCGCTACGACGGTGATGATGTAGCGGTTTTTGCCCTGTGCATTGACCCATTCTCCATATTCGTCTGTAGAGATAGGGGTAAAGCGTATCTGTACGTTGAGCTCGTATCCCTTGAAGAGTAGATCCTTCAGTACAGAGCCTGAGTCATTCTCGTTCATCTGGAAGAGGATGCCCAGGTTGAGGTGACTATGTATGTCGGACTGGCCGATGTCTAGAATGTATGCGCCATGCTCTGCGAGGATGCCCATGAGCGAAGCGGTCACGCCAGGGCGATCGTAGCCCTGTATGGTCGCTAGCATTAGCTTGCCCTGAGCATTTAGTAATGGTGTGTTCATCTGATTAGGTTAAGATAAGTTGTTAGCATAATGGTTTTACGCTTCAAAGGTAGTGAAAAATCCAAACTCTTGTAGCTCTACTTTGCTTTCTCCGTAGGAATCGAAAAGTTCCTCCGCTGGAACTCGAAAGTTCCTCCCTTGGAACTAAAGAGTTCCACCCTTGGAACTAAAAAGTTCCAAGAGGGGAACCATTTTTGGAACTCGTAAGTAGTACAAGGGCAGTGCAATACGAATGATGCGAAGTGCGGTGAGGCAAAGAAGTAGGGGCAACCGGCCGATAAGCCGACTGCCCCTAAGCTTCTTAAGAGTTAGTGCGCTGAGTTAGATCGCGTCTGGACCAGAGACGTACTCGAAGTTGCCACCGCCTAGACCCTTGTAGGTGAAGGTCACGGTGCTATTGGTGTAGTTTTGCCGTAGACCTGTGGTGATGACGTACATCTGGTCGATTCCGTTGGTCTGTGCGGGCTTGTCCGCATAGTGCGCCTTGAGGATGAGCTGAAGACCCTCCTTGATGCGCTCTAGGCGTAGCTTGAATAGCTCCTCGGTAGACTTGCCCTCCTCATCGGGTCGAGCACCGAGGCTCTTGCCACCGTCGATGTTGAAGTTCTTGTAGTAAGCACTACCGCAGAACCACCACTCCTCATTGTCGGGGTACTTCTCGCTGATGTAGTCGGGCTTATTGGCCTTGACCCAGGCGTGTAGTATCATATAGTCATCGGCCGTCAGCGTGAAGCGGATGGTCGGGTCGAAGATCCACTGCTTGCCAAGGTTGACAAACTGGCTTGCGGTCTGAGCTACACGCCACTGATTGCCCTCTAGCTTGAAGCACTGGTACTCAGGCGTGGTGACCTTGTTGTCAAACCACTCGTAGACCACTATAAGCTGGTTGCCAGGCTGAGCGTACGGCATGCTCTGCTGCAGTAGCTGTGGTATGTACCGCTCGGGTAGCATTGAGCTGCTGAAGTTGCCGTACTTACTGCCCATGGCTTGGTACTCTGCGGGTGAGATGACCTTGTAGGTGTGGCTATCTGCGAGACGCTCTCCGATGAAGAGCATATTGCGCTGCCCATCAGCGAGAGACACCTTTGCTAGATAGCTGGTACCCTTGTCAGCATAGGTCGTTGCTAGGTATTTGCCCAGCTTAGCGATTTCATCCTTAGAGAGCTTGTTAGGGTCTTTTGCCGTGAGACCAGCTTTGGTCGCATCGTCGGCTGAGACCTTGACAGAGATGAGCTTGTCTAGAGCAGCGTCCTCTGCGGGGTGCTGCTGCATAGCATAAGAGACGGTCACGGCAGAGCCCTTGCCCCACTCGGGGTACATCTTAGCCATAAGAGCGGGGACGTACTTCTCAGGAGAGACCCAAGCGGTGAGCGTGCGGTTCGTCTTGACATAGTTCGCCTCATGCTTGACCCGCTTCATAAACTCCTCCTTGCTGGAGCCTGTGTAGCCCGCCTCCTCTTGCTTGGTAAAGGCTGTGGCGATAGTCTTGTAGTCTGCATCGGTGAGAGCGTAGGCGACACTCTTCTCTATTGGATGGTCTACCGAGTCTAGTTCTTTGTATATCTGCTCCATGGGATTGCAGGCGGTGAGCATTAGAATTGCAGCGACTGCGAGGAGCTGTGTGATCTGTTTCATATTATTTGCGTGTCTGAGAGTTAGAAGTTAATGCGTAGACCAGTCGCCCAGTTCGTGCCAAAGCCGTAGTAGACGAGTGCTGACTTCATGTCGTGGTTCTTACCATCGCGAGCGTCGGAGATGTACTCGGTGTTGGTAACGTTGTTGACATTGATGTAGACGGTCGCATCACAAGAGCCGATGTTAAAGCGGTAGTTAGCACCTAGGTCTAGCGTAAAGTAGTCAGGCATACGCCAAGCATCCACTTTGTCGGTCTCCTTTGAGCGGTTCGTCGGGTCAAAGTCTGCGTAGTTCTTGCCAGCATAGTTGAGGTCAGCCTTGAGACGGAAGTCCTTGAGCGCCTCCCACGAGATACCAAGTGCAGAGGTCATCTGCGCTGAGTTGCCTACGTGTACCCCCTTGACAAAAGCATTGATCGTACCGACATACTGCTGCGCATCATCGAATACATCGGCCTTGACATCGTCAGCCCAGATCCAGTCGCCCCAAGAGAACATGAAGCGAATGTCTAGCGGCTTAATCGGAGTGTAGGTAGCCTCCAGCTCGACACCCGCATGGCGAGCATCTAGACCAGAGATATTAGCTGTCGTATTATTGCCTAAGCTACGTGTGAGGCTCTTGTCCAGCCACTTGGTGTAGTAGCCGTTGAGGTCGATGCGAAGGTTTTGCATCTTAAAGCCGTAGCCGACCTCGCCGGTGAAGACGCGCTCGTACTTAGCGCCCGTATTGATGGTCGTGTTGTAGCGGAAGAAGACATTGCGGAAGTATGGCGCAATGGTGAAGTAACCCGCATTGACGAAGACGTTGCTGTGCTCGAGGAACTTGTAGCTCGCACCAGCCTTGACGCTCCAAGGCAGGTAAGTAGCCCACGGAGAGACGATCTTGTCAGGAGGGGTTAGTGCGTCGTACTTCTCGCCCGTACCGCCAAGGTTGACGTAGCGGTAGCCCTTGTGCGAGATAGCTCCAGAGATGAAAGCGTTGAAGTTTTCGCCCGTGAACTCACCCTGTGCGAAGAGTCCGTTCCACAAGACCTCGCCGATGTTGTCAAACTGAATGTTGTCGCCCACTTTGAGAGGCTGGTAGGGCTTATGGTACATGAGCTTGGTAGAGGAGTTCTGTGGCTCGATGTAGTAGTCACCGCCGAGTAGGTTGTCGATGACTTCACGGTGTATGCCCTGATAGAAGCGTCCGTCGAAGCCTGCGGTCAGCTTGAAGAGGTCGCTAAACTTATTGGTGTAGTAGGAGAGTAGACCGTACCAGTTGTGCGAGTTTACCGCATTACTGAAGATGAGCTGAGAGCCGTTGTCAGAAGCTCTATTGGCCTCCATAACACGAGCGTAGTCTAGCAAGCCATCTGGAGTGCCCATAAAGGCTGCGGGGTCTTTCGGGCGACCTGTATTGTTATCGATGGTGAGCCACTCTGTCTTAGCACCACGGATGCGACGACCACCACCATTGGAGATAGAGGCGTAGACGGAGGTGTAGATGCTGCTCTCCTTATTGATATCCCAGTAGTGGTTCAGCGAGATCTGAGGCTTGTGGTAGAAGTTGCGCGCGTAAGCACCGCCCTCTATTTGTCCATTCATATATCCGTAACCACGGTTGAGGCGACGACCCTCGGGCGCGTTGTGATAGTCCTCGATGAGGTACATCTGTCCGCGCTGGTTGTGCCACTGAGGTGCTCCAAAGGCGGTGAAGGATAGACGATGGTGGTCGTTGATGCGCTTAGAGACGTTGACGAAGTAGCTCCAGCCGACGAAGTTAGTACCACGTACATAGCCGTCACCTTGGCTACGAGAGCCTGCGAGAGAGATAGCCCAGCCGTTGTCCATGAGGCCCGTAGAGACATTGAAGGAGGTCTTGAGGAAGCCGTCATTACCTACACCCGTGTAGATGCTACCGCCCTTCTTGGCATCGGTGCTCTTGGTCACCATATTGATGGTACCACCGACGGACGAGAGCCCTAGCTTAGAGGCTCCTAGACCACGCTGCACCTGGATGAAGCTGCTGACGTCGTTGAGACCAGCCCAGTTTGACCAGTAGACCTTACCTGACTCCATATCATTGATAGGCACACCGTTGATCAGGACACCTATATTATTAGAGTCGAAACCTCGCAGGTTGATACGGGAGTCGCCAAAGCCACCGCCACCCTTGGTCACGTAGACTGAGGGAGTCGCTTTGAGTAGCTCGGGGAACTCAATGTTTGGAGCTTGAGTCTGGATGGCTTTCATTGTGACGTTGGAGACTGGCACTGGCGTCAGTCGATCCTTGGGTACGACCGATGCGATGACGCGCACCTCGTCTAGCCCGATGGCACTGGTCGTCATGTGGACCTTGCCAAAGTCATAGCTACCCCGAGCCGATGCTGGGACACGTAGCGTCAAGGTCTCATACCCTATGAAGCTCACGGTGAGCTGACTGCCAGCTGCTACATTGAGCTGGAAGGATCCATTGCCCTCTGTGTAGGTCCCCGATGCTCCTCCATCAGTGTAGACCGCTACACTAGGCATAGGCTCGTCTGAGCCCTCCTCTAGTACTGTGCCGGTCACCTGCACCTGTGCAAGTGCCGAGACGCTACTCGCTAGTAGGAGTGCGAGTGCTGTGATGATAAGTGATAAGCGTTTCACCATATTCTATTGCGTGTTAGTGATTAGTATTCTTAGTCCAGTTCTAGGTATTACTGATGGAGCCTTTCTTGGAAAGTCCTACAAGACACCACTCTACCTCCATTCACTTGCAAAAGTAACTAAACATCTTAACAAATACCACTCTAAGCTGTTTCGTTATTGTTACGAGCACACTAGTTCTTTTGTGATTTACAAGTTAAATAAGCGGTAGCCTAGCATCTATTAGCTCAATAGATGAACGACTTGTTTGACTTTACTGAATAGAAAGGGCATAGAGTGGAAACTCAATCGCTTCTTTTCAGCGACTGAGCCTTTTCATGCTTATAGTTGGTGTATCCAGTTGAACTAAGCAGGGACTCCAGATTACTCCGTGGAGTTATCTTACGTAGAGAATGTGCTAGCTGAAAGCGTTCCAGCCCTGAGCTTTGAGCTCGTGCTCGGCACGATCAGTAGAGACCCAGCGGCAACCCTCGGAGGCTTCCGTGGCATGCCCTATGATAGAGACCCCCTCGATGGCTGACACTTGACCTACCTGTGCCAGCGGCACAGTGAAGAGGAGCTCGTAATCCTCACCGCCGTTGAAAGCAGCCGTGATGGGCGACATGTTCATCTCTTCACAGAGAGCTAGCGTCTCACGATCTAGAGGTAGTCGATCCTCAAAGACCCTTACACCTACCTGTGATCGCTCCGCTATGTGGAGCAGCTCGGAGCTTAGGCCATCGCTAATGTCTATCATTGCCGTCGGAGTGACTCCCTGCTCGGCTAGCTTGCCACGCAACCAGCGCTGTGCAGACGGCATGAGTTGACGCTCGATCAGGTATTCGTATCCCTCAAAGTGTGGTTCGAACTCCTCTGTCGGTGCGCTTAAGAAGGTGCGGTGCTCACGCTCTAGTAGCTGGAAGCCCATGTAGGCTGCACCTAGATTACCCGTCACACAGATGAGGTCGTTGGGCTGAGCGCCAGAGCGCAGGACTGCCTCTCCCTTAGGAACGGAGCCAAGGCATGTGATGCTGATGGCTAGTCCGTTTCGCGAGGCGCAGGTATCCCCGCCGATGAGGTCGACTTGGTAGTGCTGGCAGGCTAGCTCGATCCCTTTATACAGCTCTTCGAGCATCTCGGTCGTGTACTTTGCTGAGATGCCTAGAGAGACGGTGATCTGCTGGGGGATGCCGTTCATAGCGCAAATGTCTGAAACATTGACCACGACAGCTTTGTAGCCTAAGTGCTTGAGCGGCATGTACGTCATGTCAAAGTGTACCCCCTCAAGGAGCATATCGGTCGTGACCAATAGCTCTTCGTCTGGCTTCATCTGCAAGATGGCTGCATCGTCTCCCACAGCCATACGGACACGGTCGGGCGATATGATGGCAAACTGCTCAGTGAGCTTTTGGATCAGTCCAAACTCTCCCAAGTCAGAGATTGGTGTATTCATAGATTATTCCTTTTCCTCGTTCCCCTTGTGCTCCTCTTTTTGAGCTTGTTCTGATGTAAACTGAGCTATGTGGTTCATCACTAACGCCCGCAGATCCTCCTCTCCGTGAGACTTAAAGTGCACTCGTATAGGCAGTCGAAGGAACCGCTCACGTAGCTCACGACTCATGTAAGACTCTAGCTCGAATATCTTAACAGCATCCTTGTCAGTACAGAGGAAGACTACCTCTGCTCCACGCGCTAGATAGTCAGTCAAGATGTTTTCCCACGTGGTGACATTGCGTCTGGAATAGTGATGATGATCTCCATAGGGGAGCGTTACTACACGTGAGAAGCCTCGCTCTACGTAGGCAAAGAATTCCTCAGGATGTGATATGCCAGATATGGCGACAACGACAGCATTAGTGTCTATCTTAGTAGGCTCCGCATCTCTCCGAAAGATAGGAACAGGACTATCGTACTTCACCTCGCTAAAGAAAAGCCTCTGATGTGGGTACAGGTCTAATCTCCGCTCTGTAAAGGTGCAGTCTATCGGCTTAAGTAGGGTGGGGCACTTGGTCACGACCACCACATCGGCACGATAGCGCCCACGGGCAGGCTCACGCAGACGTCCTGCTGGGAGCAGCACATCATCCGTCATGAGTCTATTGTAGCTAGACAAAAGTATCGAGAGCGAAGGTTGCACAGAGCGATGCTGGAAGCCATCATCCATCAGGATCACATCGGGACGCTGCGAGTAGGGCTGGTTGACTAGGTAATTGATTGCTCGCACCCTATTGCCATCTACGACGATCTGTATCTTGTCGCCAAACTTACGCAGCAGTTGCGCAGGCTCGTCGCCTATGCGACTGGCACTATCGTCTAGCTCAGCAACCTTGAGTCCCATCGACTTACGTTTATAGCCACGTGAGACGATTGCAATCCGCAGATCTCCCATGAGCATTCGTACGAGATGCTCTATCATAGGAGTCTTGCCTGTACCTCCCACGGCCAGATTCCCTACACAGATAACGGGTATGGGAAATGTGTGGCTCTTCAGACGCCCCATATTATAAAGGCTATTGCGTAGCGCCACGCCCGCCCCGTAAAGAGCTGAGAATGGTAATAGCCATCTATTAATCTTGGGTGTCTGATCCATACTAAGGTAAGAGAAAGTCGAGATGGTAGTCTGTATAAGCTCTGAGAGACTAGATATCTACGACCAGTGGTAGACGAGCCTGGAGACCCGACATAGCACGTAGCTCACGTAGCTGATCGATGTAGCGAATCTCATCTTCGGTAAACCACGAGGTCATCAGCTTCATACGTACAGCTTGTGTCGATGTGCTGAATAGCTCTTGGAGTACATTGACCGCACGTCTTGAGTAAGTCACATGGTAGGTATCATATCCAACCTGTGCAGCTGCATAAGCGACTGCATCTTGCAGACCTCCCAGCTCATCGACGAGACCTAGCTCCAATGCTTGAGCACCGGTCCATACGCGTCCCTGTGCGATGGAGTCGACCTGAGCTGTGGTCATATTGCGACCCTCGGAGACGCGCTTCAGGAAGAGCGCATAGCCACGATTGACATACTGCTGGAAGAGAGCACGCTCCTCCTCTGTCCATGGGCGATCGAGAGCTCCTAGGTCAGCATATTGTGCTGTCTTGACCACATCTTGATGTACGCCGATCTTGTTAGCGAGCTTGGTCGCATTAGGTACAACGCCAAAGATGCCGATAGAACCCGTTATCGTCGAGGGTTCGGCAAAGATGTAGCTAGCGCCCGAAGACATATAATAGCCACCCGAAGCTGCGTAGTCACCCATCGAAATGACGACAGGTTTGTTTTGGCTAGCCTTATGGACGGCATACCACAGCTGTTCGGATATATAGCTACTACCACCAGGCGAATTGACACGTACTACGAGTGCATCGTAGTCGTCATCTTCGCCCATCTCGAGGATACGATCTGCGAGTTGGTCAGAGACCACCTTTGTGGTGTTGAGAGGAGAGTCCGTAGCCTCAACATTGATTTCTCCCTCAGCAAAGAGGACGCCTACATTAGCTCCTCCCTCACGGGCAGAGCCACGTGCAGCATAGACATCGCATAGCGATACGAAGCGTAGATCATCCTTCTCATCTACCCCCACTAGTGAGCATAGAGCCTCTAGAGCTTGATCTTGATAAAGCGCTCCATCAATGAGTCCATTAGCTAGGTAAGAGTCTGTAGACTGTACAGATTGCATACTATCTGCTAGGGACTGCAGGCGTACACTGTCTAAGTTGCGACTGGTCCCCACTTCGCCTAGGATGCGTCCCCAGATGTCTCCAAGATAAGAGGTGATCTGGGTACGATTTGCCTCGCTCATACTATTGAGCATGTAAGGCTCTACAGCACTTTTGAAGGTACCTACCTTAAAGACCATCATCTCCACACCGATCTTGTCTAGCAAGTCCTTGAAGAAGACAGCTCCACCAGCCAAACCATCGAAAGCGATAGACCCCTCCTTATTGACATAGAGTTGGTCAGCGACAGAGGCTAGATAGTACCCCTTGAGCGAGTACATATCAGAGTATGATACAATGAATTTACCAGCCTGCTTGAACTCTTCTAGAGCGCCTCTGAGCGCCTCAGTTGAAGCAAAGCCACTGCCTGGATCCGTCATATTAAGATAGATTCCCTTGATACGATCATCATTCTTGGCATCGTCAATAGCTTCAAGGACATAGGAGAGTGGCAGGTCACGGCACCCGTCGCTCTTGTCAAAGCCCAGCTCGGACCAAGGGTTTGACACATAAGTGTCTGATATGTGTGCTAGTTCGATCTTGAGGATGCTACCATCCTTGATCTGTCTGGTCTCGTTGTTCGCTCCGACGCTCAGAGCTGCTATAAAGCTGATCAGCACGATGACCGATAGGGAAGCAAAGATGACACAACTTACGACGATAGCTAATAGTGTTGCAAAGAAGGTCTTCCAGAATGAATTCATAAAGTATTATATAGATATGTCCGTTAGCACGTGTTAGTACCGCAAAGGTAACAAATAGATATCGAATAAGCTACATATATCATTGTCTCCTAGGTGGCAACTTCAGTTTCATCGGGATGAAACTCCAGTTTCATGGGGGTGAAACTCCAGTTTCATAGGGGAGAAACTCCAGTTTCATAGGGGAGAAACTTTTGTGCTATCCCCTTAGAGACTTACTGTCCGATACATCTAGGTTAATCAATTGGCTAAAGACGCTCTGACTACCTCTATGTAGGTAGATACTCTGATTGGCGAATACCCAGCAGCAGGTATTTTTGCAGCTAAATGAGCTTAGGGAGTGAGAGATGTCTTATCTTTGCCCCTCAAAAATGAAGACAAACTAGCAAGCTTATATATCAAACAAACAATCATAATCTATGCAGTACAGTAAACTACCAATCAGGGCGATGAGCGCACTCCTTGCGACTCTCTGCTCGTTATCTATGGCGGTGGCTATGCCTGCAGCTCTCTCGGCAGAGCGCACGCAGCCCATCGTCTCTACCCATGCCGATGCGCACATCACGGGTCACGTGGTGGATGCTTCGACGGGAAAGCACATCGCTGGTGCTACCATCATCATCCAGCAGTACAATGTCTCGGTCACGACCGATGCTTCGGGACACTATTCCTTTCGGAATCAGAAGCCTGGCAAGCTAACGCTAACGATGCTGGCTGATGGCTATCTGACGCAGGTCAAGGAGGTCACACTACAGAAAGGGGAGACGCTAGAGGTCAACTTTGAGGCGGTCCTCGATGACACCCAGCTTGAAGAGGTGGTCGTTACGGCCAATCGCCAGCGCACGCTGCGCCGCTATGCCCCTACACTGGTCTCGGTGATCGACAACAAGAGCTTCCAGCTCAATAATGCGGTCAACCTCGCGGGTGGTCTTGCCTTTAAGCCTGGTATCCGTGTCGAGAACGACTGCCAGAACTGCGGTTTCAACCAAGTGCGTATCAACGGTCTCGATGGTCGCTATTCGCAGATCTTGATCGATAGCCGTCCTGTCTTCTCCGCACTCGCTGGTGTCTACGGTCTAGAGCAGCTCCCCGCTAATATGATCGATCGTGTGGAGGTCGTCCGTGGCGGTGGCTCTGCCCTCTACGGCTCATCGGCTATTGCTGGTGTGGTCAATGTGATCACCAAGGAGCCTACGACCAATAGCTTCTCACTGAGCGAAAACCTTTCGCTCATCGGCGGTAAGAAGCCTGACAATACGATTGCTTTCAACGGTACTATCCTCAGCCCCGACCGTGAGATGGGTGCTATGATTTTCGGGCAGCATCGTACGCGTACGGGCTGGGATGCCAATGGAGATGGCTTCTCCGAGATAGGGCAGCTAGAGAGCCGTGCACTCGGTACGCAGCTCTTCTTCCGCCTCAACCCGTACAACAAGATTACAGCTGAGATACACTCAATCCAAGAGAAGCGCCGTGGCGGAGACCACTTCGAGCGTCCTGAGCACGTGGTCGCTGTCGCTGAGAGTGTCGGTCACTCGATCCTGAGCGGTAATCTACGCTATGACACTCACTCGACAGACTACAAGCACAATCTGCAGCTTTACGCCTCTGGTCAGCGTATCGTACGCAATAGCTACTACGGCGGTATTGATGAGGACAAGGTGGCTTCTGAGGGACACCCTACGCCTAAGGAGGCTTACGGTGACAACTACGGTCTGACTCACGGTAATGTAGCTATGGGCGGTGCTCAGTACTCCTACAAGACGGATCGCCTCTTCTTCATGCCTGGCAACATCCTCGTCGGCGCAGAGTACCTCTACGACCATCTGCACGACCAGATGCCTATCCTAAGGTATCAGAAGCTCCCCGACGGGACTCCACGGGCGGAGGATCTAGATCAGCGTATCCATAACTTTAGCCAGATTGCTCAGATAGAGTGGACGAACAAAACCTTTACGCTCCTCCTCGGTGGTCGTCTCGATGAGCACTCGATGGTCAAGAATGCTAAGGGGGCTATCAAGCCTATCTTCACACCTCGCGCTACGGTACGCTATAATCCATTTACTTGGATGAACCTCCGCGCTTCGTATGCACAGGGCTTCCGTGCTCCTCAGACTTTCGACGAGGATCTACACGTTGGTATCGTATCTGGTGAGGCGCAGAAGGTCATCAATGAGAAGGGGCTCAAGCCAGAGTACAGCCACAGCTTCAACCTAAGCAACGACATGTACTTCTCCCACGGAGCTATGCAGGCTAACCTCCTCATCGAGGGCTTCTTCACACGCCTCCAGGGAGCCTTCAATACACGCCCACTAGAGGAGCGCGACGGCTTCATTCTCTATGAGCGTTACAACGCTTCGGACGCTTCAGTCTACGGAGCAAACATCGAGGCTAAGGTTGCATACAAGCGCATCACCGTGCAGGCGGGCTTCACCTTTGCCAAGAGTCTCTGGGATAAAGCTGAGAGTACTGGCGTGGAGCGTTCACTCTTACAGGGAGAGGATGCTAAAAAGCCGAGAGAGATTAACACTCTTGAGAACAATGGTCCGAAGACAGCTGACGGCTTCCTCAAGAATGGTGACGGCAACTTTGTCAATACGGAACTCATGAGCCGCGACTTTATGAAGACGCCTATGACTTACGGTTACCTAACGCTAACCTACAACCCCGTATCCACGCTCAACCTAACCGCCACGTGCAACTACACGGGTAGCATGCTGGTGCCTCACATCATCGAGTATGGTGCTGAGAGTGCGGTCATAGACCGTGACCTCGTCGCTGCTGGTCAGCGTGAGGCGGGTGCAGCTGATGCTAGCGAGACGGCTCCTAAGTGGGGACGTATCGAGAAGACTCCTGTCTTCTTTGACCTAGGGGCTCGTATCTCTTACGACTTCGACATCTTCACCTCTTCATCTCTGCAGCTCTTCATGGGAGTTAACAACCTACTCAACTCATTCCAGAAGGATTTTGACCTAGGTGGTGGACGTGACAGTGCTTACATCTACGGCCCCACGCAGCCACGCACGGTCTACATGGGTATGACGATGAAGTTTTAATCCCTCCAGACTGAGACTGCGGTCTCAAACAAAGAAAAGGGTGCAAGCTAGAGAGAAGTCTAGTTTGCACCCTTCTTGATTTACGAAGTGGGGGGCTAGCACTGCCGTTGTACTCGATCGACTAAGCTGGCGATGAGCGCACCACTATCAGGGTGCGTGGAGAGACAGGGCAGGTAGATAAGCTCTTCGCCACCTGCTGCGAGGAATAGTTCACGCGCCTCTAGCTCTAGATCGAGCTTCGTCTCCAAGCAATCTGCGACAAAGCTAGGGCTAAAGAGTACGGCACGGCGAACTCCCTGCGCTGCGAGCGCTTGCAGTTCGCTGACGAGTGTCGGCTGTAGCCATCGCCCATGCCCCATGGCGGAGTGAAAGGTCAGGTGGACTCGCTCCTCAGGTATGCCCAGATTGCGGGTCAGCGCTTGTAGCGTAGCGACACACTGAGCATGGTAGTCCCAGCCATGCGTCTGGTCGTACTTCTGATGCGCCTCGGGGATACTATGATAGGAGGCGATGTAGTGGTAGTTGCTGTCGCTCGTATCCACATGCCATTGGATCAGCTCGGTCAATTGCTGGATATAGAGCTGGTCGGTACCCCAAGGAGTCAGCACAGTCGTCTTGTATTCCCCGCCAGTAGGCTTGGGCAGATCCGAGAAATAGGTGATAGCACTGCCCGCATTGCTCCTCGTGTACTGAGGAAAAAGCGGGAGCAGTAGCACCTCCACATCGTCCGTCCCGACAAGCTGAGCGATACGATCGCCCCACTGAGCACGGCTTGTCTGCGAATAGCGTGGCGTGTAGAGCGTCGGGAGCTGCGTCTGCTGAGCTACTTGCTCTGCGAGTCGCTGCATCTCTGCGGTCAGAGGCATGACCCCATCGGAGAGTGCCAAGAGACGACGATACCGCTCTGATGAAAAGTGCGTGCGACGAGGCACGATGATACCTCGCACCAGTAGCTGTCGCATCAGATAGGGTACGGAGATGATATCCCCATCGGTGAGAAACTCCCGCAGGTAGCTTCGCACATCCTCCTCGTTGGCGGTCCGAGGGGAACCCGTATTGGTCAGTAGTATGATCTGCTGTGTCAAGGCTTTATTGCTTGCTATACAAATCGAAGACCGCCACCTCGCTATTGGTAAAAAGCCTCATCGCCGGCCCCGCAGCGCCATATCCACTAGAGACGTAGACAGGCGTGCCGTATCGCTCGGTGAAGCCGTGCGCTATCGGGTAGTAAGCACGCACCAGTAGAGAGAAGGGGAAAATTTGTCCGTCGTGGGTATGTCCATAGAGTGCCAAGTCGACACCGTTGCTCGCGAGACTGTCCAGCTGTACCGGCTGATGTTCGAAGAGTATACGTGGTAGTTGCTGGCTCTCTTGCGGTATCTGACCGATTAACTCAGAGAGCGTAGCCCGCTCGCTCTGCGTGTAGTCATCCCGCCCAATGAGCGTCACTGCTCCGCCAGGCGTTGCGATAGAGTCCACGAGGAGCGTTCCCCCGACGAGCTTGATCCAGGCCTTCTTCTTCGCCATATCGGAGCGGTACTCGTGATTGCCCAGTACGTAGTAGCTACCCAGTGGCGGGGTGATCTGCTGCATGATCTCGGGGATGCTGTCTAGATATGCGGGGTCGGGGTAGTAGTCAAAGATATCTCCCCCCACAAGCATTAGGTCTGGCTCTGTCTTTTTGTAAAGCTCCAGCAACCGCTCCGCAAAGGGGCGGCCGATCGTTTCGCTAAAGTGAAGGTCCGACACGAAGAGTACCCGCAGATGCTCCCGATCATCACCGAGCGGTTTGTTCAGCTCCACCTTATGCTCTACCGTGTGCGGTGTCGCAGCCTGCTGGTAGCCATACATCAGGATCAGAGCTGAGATTGCTACCATAACAAAGAAGAGGATCCACTTAGCTCGCTGGTATCCCGTATCTCCGAGGAGCGAATGAACCGTTTGCCCCGTGATGCGTCTGTAGAGCAGTCGTCCACCATTGATCAGGAGCACTAGGGGTACTATATATAGGAGTACGAAAGCCCACGAGCAGACGAAGACAATGCTAAAGGTGAGCAACGCTGACGAGAGCTGATGGCGTAGCAAAACCACCACAAGGACGAAGAGCAGGTCGGCCAGTAGCACCCCACGCAGCGACCGTCGCCACCAGCCACGAGGCACCGCCTGCCCTCCACGCCACACGAGGTAGAGGATACCTATGAGCTGTATGAAGAGCGTGTATAGGAGTACGTGCATATTAGAAGGTCTTACGCTATGGGAGAGGTTTGCTCGCTAGTCCACTTCTTGAAGTAGTAGATAATCATAGACGCCGAGACGACCGTCGCCAAGAGGTCGCCCAGAGGTATCGCATACCAGACGCCATCGATGCCGTAGAAGTGGGGGAGGATCAGCAGTGCTGGTAGGAGGAAGATGATCTGTCGTGTCAAGCTGATGAAGATAGCTTGACGGCTCAGCCCGAGACTCTGGAAGAGCTGCGAAGTGGTAATCTGAAAGCCCACGACAAAGAAGACCGAGAAGACTATTCGTATGGCACGCTGACCTATTTCAATCAACTCAGGCGATGCATTGAAGAGCATAAAGAGTTGCTCTGGAAGCAGCATCGCAGCCGCAAAGCCTAAGACTGAGATGATGGTATTGACCCCGACAGCGAGCTTGTAGCAGCTCAGCGAGCGCTCGATATGTCCCGCACCGTAATTGTACCCCACGATAGGCTGCATGCCTTGCGCTACACCGATGATAGTCAGTGCGATGAGTGTCGTGTAGTTGTTGATGATGCCGTAAGTTGCTATAGATAGATCTGCCTCAGCCACCGTGCTGGCAAAGCGTGAGAAGTTATTGTTGAGCACAAAGCTCACGGCACTGCCCGCCACCTGCATCGCAAAGGGAGCTATACCGACACTGATGATCGATAGGAGGATAGGTCCCGAGGGCTTCATATTTTGTCGTTTGAAGCGTACCACGCTCTTGCGCTGGAAGAAGTGGATCTGTACGAAGACCATCGTGCAGAACATTGCAATCACCGTAGCCCACGCAGCTCCCTTGACACCCCATCCGAAGCGCATGATAAAGAGGTAGTCCAGCACCACGTTGATCACCGCTCCGATGATCATCGTAATCATCGCTTTCGTCGGATAGCCCGACGCACGCATCACATTGTTGTACCCGTAGGTCAGGTTGCTCAGTATGATAGCTGGTAGGTAGATGTGGAGGTAGTCCATCGCCAGCGGAATCACATTGTCACTCGCCCCAATGAGTCGCAAGATATCCTCTAGGAAGATCATTGAGGGGGTGACTGCGAGGATGTAGAAGCCAAAAGTCAGATAGACCGCATTGCTCAAGATACGATCTGCACGGTCCGAGTCTCGCCTACCTAGGGCGATTGACACGCCCACAGAGGCACCCGTACCCACCAGCATACTAAAGCCGACGAGCAGGATGATCAAGGGGAAGCCAATGTATACCGCAGCAATACCTAGCTCGCCACTACCCTGGCCGATGAAGATCGTGTCCACGATGTTGTACAGCGCCTGCACGACCGTACCCACCACGGCCGGTATAGCGTACTGTAGCAGTAGCTTAGGGATAGGCTGCGTCCGCAGGTCGTGCGTCCGCTTATTGTCTTCGGCTTGCACAGGAGCCTCTATCTCTCTCTCATTCATCGTTGCAAAGGTAGTAAATAATAGATTTTCCACCATTGGAAAACTAACTTTCCTCCCTTGGAACTGAAAAGTTCCTCCGTTGGAACCGAAAAGTCCCTCCGCTGGAACTGAAGAGTTCCTCCCTTGGAACTAAAAAGTTCCAAGAGGGGAACTGTTTTTGGAACTAGTATCTATTAAGGAATCAGCATGATACGAAGCGTCAAATGGTACCTTTGGAGAAAGTTGTCGACTATACTCTCGAGAGCACATAGAGAGCGGCCTCAAGTCGTCGTGACTTGAGACCGCTCTTAGAACTTAATAGGGTAGCGGGAAGCCGTATGTTACTCCTCCTCGCTCTCCTCTGTGTAGGCCTTCAGGAGTGCCTCCTGTACATCTGACGGTACGAGCTCGTAAGCGTCAAACTTCATGACAAACGAGGCGCGTCCTCCCGTCAGTGAGCTGAGCGATGTGGAGTAGTCGCTCATCTCCTTGAGAGGCACCTTGGCAGAGAGCTGCTCATAGTTGCCATCGCTGCTCATCCCCATAATCAGCGCACGGCGTCCCTGCAGGTCACTCATCACATCACCGAGGTAGTCTGCGGGTACGGTCACATTGACGCTGTAGATAGGCTCGAGGATCTTAGGACCAGCATTGCGGAAGGCTTCGCTAAAGGCGTTGCGCCCAGCCAGCATAAAGGAGATCTCATTGCTATCTACGGGGTGCATCTTACCATCATAAACGATCACACGCACGTCACGAGCATAAGAGCCTGTCAGCGGACCGCGCTCCATACGCTCCATGATGCCCTTGAGGATGGCTGGCATAAAGCGGTTGTCGATGGCGCCACCCACGACACTATTGACGAAGATGAGCTTGCCACCCCAGGCGAGTTCGACGGTTTGGGTGTCACGAGGCGTGATCTTGAACTCCTGATTATTAAAGCGGAAGACACTTGGTAGCTCCTTGCCCTCCTCGTAAGGCTCGACGATCAGATGCACCTCGCCAAACTGCCCAGCACCGCCTGACTGCTTCTTGTGACGGTAGTCTGCGCGTGCAGCCTTCGTGATGGTCTCGCGGTAGGGGATACGTGGCTCCTCAAAGGTGACAGGAATCTTATCATTGTTCTCTAGTCGCCACTTGAGCGTACGTAGGTGAAACTCTCCCTGACCGGATACAATCAGCTGGCGTAGCTCTTTGCTCTGCTGAGCAATCCATGTGGGATCCTCCTCCTGCATACGACTGAGTGACTCGCTCAGCTTCTCAGCATCGGCTCCATTGACAGGTGCGATAGCACGGCGATACTTAGGTGCAGGGTACTCGATATCAGGGAACTGATAGTCAACGCCCTTATCATTGAGGGTGGCTCCACGACGGACATCCTTGAGCTTTACGGCAGCGCCGAAGTCTCCAGCGACGAGCTGGCTCACTTTCTCCTTTTGCGATCCAGCCACCACATTGATCTGACCAAGGCGCTCCTTAGAGCCGTTCTTAGCATTGGTCAAGTCCATACCCTCCTTGAGTGTACCGCTCATGACCTTGAAGTAAGAGACCTCACCGATATGCGGCTCCACGGTACTCTTGAAGAAGTAGAGACTTACGGGAGCAGTAGCATCAGGTGCGACCTCTACGCCCTCCGTCGTGACGGGTAGCGCAGACTCGGTGACGCGAGGCGCTACGTCGCCGAGGAAGGTCATCGTACGACGTACGCCCATATCCTTGAGTGCGCTGACGCAGAAGACAGGGTACATATCGCCGAGGACGATACCCTTGCGCATGCCCTGCACGATCTCCTCCTCGTCAAGCGACCCCTTCTCGAAGAAAGTCTCCATAAGCGTATCCTCATGCTCAGCTGCTGACTCAATGAGTGCTTGGCGCAACTCCTCCGCACGCTCCTGCTGATCAGCTGGGATCTCGAGTTCTTCGGGAGCACCGCCCTCGGGCTTCCACTGGTACATCTTCATATTAAGTACGTCAACAACTTGGTGGAAGTCAGGACCTTCCTGTACGGGATACTGAATGATGACTACCTTGCCGCCGTAGCGAGCTTTGAGACCAGCGACTGTGTTGTCGTAGTCTGCCTTGTCGCTATCCAGCTGATTGATGGTAAAGAGCACAGGCTTATGTAGTTGCTCTATGATACGCATCTGGTTGATCAGGCCTACCTCGACGCCCTCCTTAGCATTGACCACAGCGAGCGCCGAATCGGTCACATGGAGTGCAGCGACAGTGCCACCGACGAAGTCATCGGAGCCTGCGCAGTCGATGAAGTTGAGCTTGCGATTAGCAAACTCGACACTAAATAGGGTGGAGAAAACGGTATAGCCATACTCCTTCTCTACGGGGAAGTAGTCGCACACGGTGTTTTGTGCCTCGATAGTCCCGCGGCGCTTGATGACGCCACTCTCAAAGAGCATAGCCTCGGCAAGAGTTGTCTTGCCGCTACCCGAGCCGCCGATGACGGCGATGTTTCGAATGTCTGATGTCTGATACAATTGCATAGCCTGTTATATTAGAGTGAATAATTTGATTGCAACCACCTAGACACCGCTACCTAGCGCAGCGATCGTCTTTGTAAGCTTAGCGGATATGCTACTCAGATGTGGGCGAAAGTAGGGGTTCCTTATGCTTTGTTGCTCCCCCTTACTTAGGCTTACTTGACTAGCCTCTCACCAAACTTGTCGCAAGGTAGCAAATAATTCACAATTTTGCAATACCTAAAAGGTGCCTGAGCGTGGAAAAGAGAGCGGCTGGCGACTCTTTTGGCTATGCTTTGGTGAAAGCGGGTTGTGATACAGGCTGGTGGCTTTTATCGATCTTTCTGAATGGTGACACGGATGGGGCGACCGTTGTACTCCTCCTCGCTCAGGGCTGCAGCGACTGTCTCGGCCCATTCGCTGGCTACCTCAAAGTAGCTGTAGCTGAGACTGAGGTCTATTTTGCCGATAGTGATCTTATAGGGGAGCGTGCGGTTGATCAACTCTAGGAGACGATTCGGATAGAGCTTGTCACGCTTGCCGAGGTTGATCCGTAGCGAGGTCATGGGCGGTAGGTCGGTGCGGCTACGTTTTTTTGGAGCCTTGCGATGCTCCTCGTGGGAACCTTTTGTCCTACACTTAGGCTCTTCGGTTGCCAGCTCTTGAGCCGAGAGGTCGGGCGTATTGGCGTAGTAGCGCATGATACGGTCGGCCTCCAGCGTGAGGACACGACGTATGATCTCCTCCGGAGGGAGCCAGGCGAGCTTCTGCACAATCGCATTGAGTAGCTCATCGTACTGAGTGCCATGTTCGTTGCTGTCGGCATATTCGATCTTGGTCGCTAGAGCGAAGAGCTGCTTCTTGCAAATCTCCTGACCAGAGGGGAGAGGCATAGACTCAATACGAATGCCAGCGTGCTGCTCGATGATGCGTATCTGCTTGCTATCGCGTAGATGGCAGATGGCTATCGATAGACCCGTTTTACCAGCGCGAGCGGTGCGTCCGCTGCGGTGTGTGTAGCTGTCAGGATCGGCGGGCAGGCCATAGTGAAGCACATGAGTCACATCATCGACATCAAGCCCACGTGCTGCCACGTCGGTCGCAACAAGTAACTGCAGATTGCGTATGCGGAAGCGGTTCATCACCATATCCCGCTGCGCTTGGCTAAGGTCGCCATGTAGCGCATCGGCATTGTACCCATCTCGTATGAGCCACTCAGCGATCTCCTTGGTCTCGGCACGTGTACGACAGAAGATGATTCCGTAGATATTGGGGTAGTAGTCGACGACACGCTTCAGAGCGGCATACTTGTGCCGTGCTGGGACCGCTACGTAGAGATGCTTGATGTCCGCATTCGCTTTATTGAGCGCACCTATCTGCACCTCGTGGGCATCGCTGATATAGTTGTCGGCTATCTCCCGCACCTCTCGGCTCATCGTGGCGGAAAAGAGCCAATGCTCCACCTGCTGCGGTACCGCCTGCAAGATTTCCTGCAGATCTCGCTGGAAGCCCATATCGAGCATCACGTCAGCTTCGTCAAGGACGACGACCGAGACCTTGCGCAGCTTGACAGCTTTGCGCCGGAGCAGGTCGCATAGTCTGCCGGGAGTGGCTACTATAATATGGCATCCCTTGGCGAGCTGACGGATCTGCTCCTCGATGGAGACACCGCCGTAGAGTGCTAAGATCTGACGAACGGAGGTGTACTTAGCCAAGGCGACTAAGTCGCTTTGCACCTGTATTGCCAGCTCTCGTGTTGGCGTGAGGATGAGTCCACAGGGTGCAGAGCCTTTTGCCTGGATGATGCGCTCTAAGAGGGGCAGTCCGTAGGCTGCTGTTTTGCCCGAACCGGTCTTGGAGAGCGCGATCAGATCCCCTCGATGGCTGGATAGGTATGGAATGACCTCCTGCTGTACAGGCATCGGCTCGGAGAAGCCTAGGTCGGTGGTGGCACGAAGGAGTTCGGGCGAAAGGTCTAGTGTGTCAAAGGTCATAGTGAAGGGGATGCGTGCTCATATATATAAAGGTGTCGCGATGACCTCGCAGAGCTTGCGGAGGTCTCGCCAAAAGGTGGGGTAGCTCTTGTCGACCGCCTGCGGGGTCTCGATCTGTAGCTGGTGATACCAAGCGAAGGGAGCCCACGCCATCACCATACGGTGGTCAGCATCTGTGGCAATGGGTACTGGGTTGTGAGCGGAGCTTGGTGCACTACCGGCTAAGCAGAAGCCCCGCTCCATCTCGTAGGTGAGCTGATAACCTAGCTGCTCGCCATTGCGCAGGATGAGGGCGATGCGGTCGCTCTCTTTGAGGCGTAGGAGATCCAGTCCACGGAGCTGAGCTTTCTTTTGATAGTAAAGCAGAAGCGCAATGAGTGTGGGTGCGAAGTCTGGATTGTTTGACAGGGAAAGGCTCATGAAGCTGAGCTCACGCAGATGCTTCTGCAGTAACTCGCTGTCAAAGCAGAGGGTGTCGTCGCCTGCGTCTAGCCAGTCGGGGAAAATCTGTAGCAGCTCTAAGGCACGGGCGTCTGGCTGCAAACTCTGCGCTGGAATGTTGGTCAACAAGATCTTGCAGGGGCGTGGCGCCATGAGTGACCACTGGAGAGGGTACTGCGCTGAGGACCAGTCGCCGATGGGGTGCGAGAGTAAGCGTGTGAGCGTTGACTCGCAATAGGCTCCTGGGGCAACATAGATCTCGTGGCGATCTAGCGAGAGCTCGATACCGCACGCTTGCATCAGGAAGCAGGTCAACTGGATGTAAGAAGCACTGGGGAGCTGGTCGTCTTGCCAGCGGAGGGCTAGTCCGTGGGGCAGATAGGGAGCGATGAGAAGTAGAGCGGTGACTGTCTGGCTGCTCTCTAGTCCGCTCGGCAGGGTTAGCGTGGGGAGTCCTTTCTGCTGCGGGTTCATAGGACGAATGCACACCAGTGGGTAGAGCCCTTCGACAGGCTCCTGAGACGCAGGTTGGGTGAGATTGGCTCCGAGTTGAGAGAGTAGTGCGATGAGCTGTGCCAGTGGTCGCTCCGTCATACGATGAACTGGCGAGACCAGCAGGACCTCGCGCTCTGTGGTCAAAGCAAAGAGTGCCGTCAGGAGGCGCATAGCCGTACCCGAAGCACCTACGGATATGCGCTGCTCGTTACTCCCCGAGGCGTGTAGCATCACCGCCAAGTCCTCGCAGAGATCTAGCTGACGCCACAGCGAGGGAATGGGGCGGTGTGCCAGTCGTGCCATCACAAAGAGCCGATTGTAGAGACTCTTCGAGGGAGGCATGGTGATGGATAGCTGTGGGGTCACTAGGGTTGTGCTACTTGCTTGTGTGGAAGCGACTAGACGAAGCGCGCCTCCTCGACAGAGACTTTGAGTCCGTTGAGCCAGTCACGTGCCGAGAGGAGCTTCTTGCCTTGAGGCTTTAGCTGCTCGATGAGGAGCAGTCCATCGCCACACTGCACGGCTAGCTGACCTTTGCGAGGAGAGAGGCACTGTCCCACGGGTCGCTCGTTCGCTTCTTGCTGGGTAGTCGTGGTAGCGTAGATTTTGACAAGGAGAGGCTCTTCGTTGGGGAGCTCTAGCATCGTCCAGGCGCCAGGCTGAGGCGCCAAGCCACGTACCAGGTTGTGTATCTCGTGCGCCGACTGGTGCCAATCGATGCGCGTATTCTCCTTAGTGAGCTTAGGCGCAGGACGCAGGTCGGGACGCTCCACTTGCGGTAGAGCTTGCGGGTAGCTACCTTCGTGCTGCATTAGCAAGCTCAAGCCGTGAGCTAGGAGTTCAGCACCCAAAGCCATCAGCTTGTCGTAAAGCGTGCCAAAGTTGTCCTCCGACTCTATCGGACAAGCCGAAGCGGCAATAATGTCTCCCGTATCGATCTCGTGACGTAGCTGGAAGAGGGTCACGCCTGTCTCGCTTTCGCCATTGATTAGCGCCCAATTGATCGGAGCGGCGCCACGATACTGCGGAAGTAGCGAGCCATGTATATTGACCGTTCCCCACGGGGGCAGGCTCCACACCTCACGAGGTAGCATACGGAAGGCGACCACCACGCCAAGTGTTGGCTTTAGCTCCGTGAGTTGCTGGACGAAAACTTCGTCTCGTAGGTTCGTCGGCTGGAGGATCGGTAGTCCGAGGTTGGTCGCACAGACCTTTACCGCCGAGGGCTGCAGGCGATGTCCACGACCCGCAGGCTTGTCGGGTGCCGTGACGACAGCGACAATAGGGTAGCCCTCGTCGACCAGACGCTCTAGGCACGCCGTCGCAAAGGGAGCAGTACCATAAAAGATGATGCGAACTTGATCTTTCTTCATAGCTGTTTATTCGTCAGGTGAGAGGACGTTGAGCACCTCTCGGTAGGTGTTGAATATCTTAGACTTAGAGACATAGCCGAGGTACTGCCCCTCGGGCGTTACCACGGGGAGGTTCCACGCTTTGGTCTCGTCAAAGAGGTGCATAATGTGATCCATGTGCATATCGCTCTGGATACGGGCTGGCGGGGAGACCATGATACGATCTACCTTGTAGCGGTCGTAAAGCTCAGGGCGAAACATGATATTGCGTATATCATCCAGCGAAACCACGCCAAGGAGCTTATCTGTCTCACGCTCCACCACAGGAAAGAGATTGCGCTTAGCACGTCCCACCACCTGGACCAGTTCGCCGAGCGTCATATCGGGGTAGACCTTGTCAAAGTCCGTCTCGATTACATTGTCGATGCTCATCACCGTGAGCACCGCCTGATCTTTGCTGTGCGTCATCAGCTTGCCCTGCTGCGCTAGACGGAGGGAGTAGATGCTGTGAGGCATGAAGATGCGGATCGTTCCGTAGGAGCAGATAGCGACCAGCATGAGTGGTAGGAGCAGGTTGTAGCCCCCAGTCAGCTCAGCGATGAGGAAGGTACCCGTCAACGGAGCGTGCATCACGCCCGCCATCACGCCCGCCATACCCATGAGGACAAAGTTCTTTTGCGGTAGGTAGACCTCAATGAAGGGGAAGAAGTTTAGCGCATAGGCAAAGACAAAGCCACACAAGCCTCCCACGAAGAGGCTAGGCGCAAAGAGTCCGCCACACCCGCCGCCACTATTGGTGGCTACGGAGGCAAAGACTTTTACCAGCATCGTGCAGAGAAGGAAGGCGAAGATGACCCAGTAGTTACTCCCGAAGGAGGCGAAGATACTATTGTCCGTCACGGAGCTGTACTGTCCCGCCATCAGGTCGCTGAGCGTGCTGTAACCCTCGCCAAAGAGCGGAGGAAAGAGGAAGATAGCTACACTGAGGATAAGCATCGAGATGCCGTAACGCTTGAGGAAGTTGCTGCGCCTCTTGAGCCAACTCTCCAGTGCAAACATCACCTTGGAGAAGTAGAGCGAGGTGAAGCCACAGGCGATACCGAGCAGGATCACGTAGGGGATGCGCTCTGCCGTGAAAGGGTCGCTCTGGTAAAAGGAAAACATCGCTTGCTGTCCCGTCAGCAGGTAAGCCATCGTGGCCGATGTGACCGAGCTAATCAGTAGCGGTAGCACACTGCTCAGCGTCAAGTCGAGGAGTAGCACCTCCACCACAAAGACCAAGCCCGCAATGGGAGCCTTAAAGATCCCCGCAATAGCACCCGCAGCACCGCACCCCACGAGAAGCATCAGCTGACGCTGCTCCAGCTTGAAGAGCCGTCCCGTATTGCTCCCGATGGCGGCTCCCGTCATCACGATAGGCGACTCGGCACCGACCGAGCCACCGAAGCCGATGGTGATCGAACTGGCTAGGAGAGACGACCACGTGTTGTGTGGCTTGATACGACTCTTGCGTTGCGACATAGCTCCCAGCACCTTCGTCACACCATGGCTTATGTCGTCACGGATGAAGAGCTTGACCACGCCCGCCGTCAGCAGTACACCAATAGGTGGCAGGATCAGGTACCACACATTAGCCTGACGTATGGCGGGCATCAGGAGATGCTGTATCGTGCCGATCAATTGTTTGAGCGCAAAGGCAGCCAGAGCCGTGAAGATACCGATGATAAAAGATAGAATCAGTACGAAGATGCGCTCACTGATGTGAGCCTCGCGCCATAGGATGAAGCGTTGTAGTAGTGAAATGCGTGTAGTCGTAGTCGTCATCGCAACCGTGTTACTTTCCTTTTCCCTTGATAATAGTGCCCACCGTGCAGAGCAGCACCGCTAGGTCGAGCTTGATCGATATGTGCTCGTAGTAGAGCCAGTCATAGTATAGTCGCTCGACCATCTCATCGACCGTCGAGGCGTAGCCGTACCGCACCATACCCCACGATGTGATGCCCGGCCGTAGCTGGTGTAGCAGGTAGTAGTAAGGCGCCCGCTCGAGGATCTGCTTGATGTAGTAAGCGCGCTCGGGGCGAGGTCCTATGATAGACATATCTCCTCGCAATACATTGTAAAACTGGGGTAGCTCGTCCAGTCGATACTTGCGCAGCTTGGCACCTAGTGGCGTGACCCGCTTGTCTCCCTCGTGGCTAAGCTGGGGGCCCATAGCCTCTGCGTCTGTGTACATCGTGCGAAACTTATAGATCCAAAAAGGCTTCCCGCCGCGTCCCACACGCTCCTGACGATAAAAGATGGGACCCTCCGAAGAGCTCCTGACCAAGACAGCCAGCACCGCAAAGAGAGGCGACAGGAGTACCAGCAGGAGAAGCGATACGATACGGTCGAAGAGCCACTTCACATTTTGCTCCATCTCGCTCATCTGCGTCTGCGTCACATCGTGTAGCGGTAGCCCACGTAGCGTGCGCACTTGTAGCGAAGAGCGTACTCCCATCACCCCCTCTAGGTATATTTTGATCGGGAGCTTGCAGCGGTACAACTCGTAGAGCAGATTCGTAGCTCGCAGCGTGTCCGCCTCATTGGCCACCATATAGATCGCCTCGATCGGTTGCTGATCCAGTATCGTCTGCACCTGCTCTAGCGTGACAGGCTCTGAGCCGAAAGGTAACTGCGCCACAGCGTGGTAATGCATCTCCATACGCACCGCCTGCAACTTGTCTATTACCTCAGGCGTGCCAATGAGCAGAATCTGTGGCCAATGCTCCGGCATACGGTCATACCTGATCTGCTGCAAAGTAATCGTTAGGCGACCCGCATAGATGAGGAGGAAGTGCGTTAAATAGAGTAGGGCGAAGAGGAGTAGATGCTCACTGCGCCCATCGATTACGTCGTCTACCACGAGGAAGAGGTACTCGATGACCACCCCCACGAAGACACTCCCAGCCGTCAGGAAGAACTCATCAATGCGGCTCTTCGCCAACACCTTATTATAGTACCCCGAGAGCGTTAGGAAGCCCATCCAGAAGAGCACCACCACGAGCGTCACCCAGTACATCTTCGTGTTGAAGAGGAAGAGCGACAGCTCGCCAAAGGTCGCACTCTGATCCTCGACCACGTAGCGCACCACGTTGAAGAGCGTCGTCGCCAGCAGCACCGCCACAAGGTCAGAGACGATGTAGCGCAGACGTACCGTAGCTTGCCGAGACTTCTTACTCATAGATCGGGCCGTGTTTAGGAGCCACTAAAAGGGCGTTTAGCGACTTCTGACTAACCTTATTACTTAGCGAATGACCCGCACCTCATTATTGAGCCCCAGCTTGATAATATCTGAGGGCATGCCGTCGATATGCTCATCTTGGCGTAGCGGGACCACATAGTCGACCATCTTGATCAGTGCGGGATCAATCTCCGAATAGTTGTGTGGCGAACTAGTCCCCGCCAGATTGGCCGAGGTGGAGACGAGTGGTCGGCGTAGCATGCGGCAGATCTCCTGACAGAGCGTATCACTCGCGATACGTATCCCGATCGAGCCATCGTCCGCCAGCAGTTGCGGAGCCACATTGCGTCCCTCGGGGTAGATAATGGTGAGCGGGCGCACCGCCACATCGATCAATTGGTAGGCCATCGACGGCACCGTGCGCACATAGGATGGTATCCGCACGTCGCTATCGACCAGCATCAGCATTGGCTTGCCCGTGGGGCGACCCTTGAGCGCCGAGAGACGATCCACCGCCTCCTCATTGGTTGCATCGCATCCCAAGCCCCAGATCGTGTCAGTAGGGTAGAGGATGATACCACCACGCTGTAAAATATCGACCGCCTCATGCGCTGCGGCTAGAGTCTCAGGAGAAGGAGCTACTTGGTTCATAAAGCTATCTAGAGAGGTAAATGTCTCCACGACATTGCGGAGACTTCTAGCACAAAGGTACGAAATCAGACGGGATACCACCAGAGAAATCAGTGCCACACATATGAAACTACAGTCTCTTCCCCATGAAACTATAGTTTCTCCCATATGAAACTATAGTTTCACCTATGAGGCACGGATGTTTGCGCTGATTTATCATCAAGTATTGCTCCTGAAGTAAGATAGTTCCCAAGGAAATTTGAAATATCCACGTAGCTATTTTTTATTTTCCACGTGGGCGTAAATCGTTTCTTCCGAAGTATCATCTGATTCTTCCGAAGTTTTATTCCTTTCCTCTGGAGGAATTTTCCATTTCCTCCGTAGGAATCGAAAAGTTCCTCCCTTGGAACTCGAAAGTTCCTCCGTTGGAACCAAAAAGTTCCAAAAGGGGAATTACTTTTGGAACTCGTATGCGCAACGGAATCAGCACGATAGCGTGATGACTTCTGTAGGAACAGGGCGTCCATACAGGGGGGGGGCTGTGAAGTCTGGCAGGTCGATGCCCCAGTCGTCTAGCTGTGCGGTGTCCCACTCGAGCTGGAGGGCTTGCCAGTCACACTCGCCCATAGAGCTGTTGTCGAGGATCGTGTAGGCTCGGAGCTTGTCGGCTGTGACGTGGCTGGGGATAACTACGCAGGGGCGGAGGTCATACCCAGCTCGACCATGGCTCGGAGGCGCATATTGCCTCCGATGACGATGTACTTATCCCCGTGCGGATAGACAAGAATGCCTCGTAGCTGGAGCATCTCGGGGTTGTCGAGAATGCTTCGCTTGAGCTTGGCTAGTTTGTCGGGCTGTATGTTGCGGGGGTTGGCTGGTAGCCCGTCAATCTGCCCCTTGTTCTCCTCAAGCTGTGCGAGGTTGATGTCCTTGTATTGTGGTTGCTGTGTCATCGTACGTTGCGCTTCACTTGGTTGTAGTAATCTCTGTAAAATTGTGCTAGCTCTCGGTCTATCGTGATGACCGTGTTCTCCAGTCGTGGGTTGGTGTTGACGTTGGCGGAGGAGGTGACGACAAAGGGAAATTTGTCGCCCTCACCGACAAAGACTTTGGAGTGGTTCTTGAAAGCTACCAGCCTGCCGATGTGCGGGTGGTCGCTGTATAGATTGTTTATCTGCATCCACTGCACTCGGTCTGCGTTAGCTACTTTCTCGCCTACGTAAGTGTCTAGCTTCTTGATTTTGCCCTGCTCGACCCACTGCCGTATCTGTAGTATGTCTTGCGTGGCTAGGCACCACGTGGACATGATGCACCACTCTAGCGACTGATGCTTAAGTATGTACTGGAGGAATGAGAGCGCATCTATGTCTCCTCCCGTCAGTACGTGCGTGGCGGTGCCGTACTGCAATGGCTCAGTGCCTAAGATGTCAAAGAGCTTGCTCTCTCCGTATGCTCGTCTGTAGAGGTAGCGTGTGGTGATGGCTAGTCCTTTCGGCTCCGTCTTGATCTCGTCTTCGTCCTCGTCTTTGCCTCGCTTGCTAGGCTTGTCCGTGATGTCGTCACCGTCTGCACACTCTGTGGCTGACTTGTACATACTGCCCCACTGTGCGCCATCGGCAAATGATGTCTCGTCTATCGGTGCGTTGTTGTCGTTCATAGTGTTGTATTATTGGTTGTTAGTTTGTACCTTTGTTGTGTCTGAAAACGAATACATTATGAATAAGATAGACCCCTCCGTATTAGAGCGACTAAAGCCTATTGCGATACCAAACGGCTGGGACATTGTAAGGCGTGTGGGCGTCTTAATGGACAAAGCAGTTTACCAGCTCAGCAATAGCTCCATACCCGCTGGAGCAAAAGTCGGTTACCCTCACCTCTACTTTTCCGATGGTGTCCAATTGTCTCATGAGCAGGTTCTATTGGTAATAAAACAAGATCTATTTCAAAGTGGAGGAGATTGTTCTCAAAAAATCACTTCTTAGGAGTAGTCTATCTACACGTAGTAGCTGAATCTTTGAACCGCTCATCATCTCCTTTACGACTCCTTCTAAAGATAGAAACGTGTTCCTCTGCGGGTCGTAAATAACTAATCCGTTGGCAGTTCTCTCAGCTGTCACGACATGTCCTAACTCTTTTGAAATGTCCCAGCCTATATGGTAGCGACTACCGATCGGCTGGGTTTGTTTTTCTATAGCTTTCACAATGTCGTCTGGCTCTCCGCCTATCAAAGCTGAGAATTCAGGCGTTTTCCCCTTAGCGGTCATCCAGATGCTACGAGTGTCCTCTGATAGTAGCTTTGAAAAGCTCCCGTCTCGTGCGTCGTACTTTAAGGCAGATATGTCATACCCTCTAAGTCTCATCTCGTGTACTACTACGCAGGAGGCGCAGTTCTCAACGTCTCGTGAAATGTTAGATTGTCCGTTGTCTGCTTCCTCAAAAGACATCACCTTTCCACGCTTATACCCCGTAGCCTTATTTATCTCTTCAAAGTTCTTCATTTGAGCCTCAGAGAAGTTGTCTAGTGTCTTGTGATCGGCTAGAGCTGTCTGCGCCTCTTTTGTTGCTTTGCGTCCGAGCTTGTTGCCGTATGTACCTTGCTTTCGAGCTTCTATAGATTGAGCGTTGAATGTCGGGGTGAGGGTGCCGTCTTTGCCTACCTTGTAGTTGTCACGGACGAAGTAGGGGAGCGTGCCTCGTTTGCTGGAGCGTGCGATGCGGTCGCTGTTATTGGCGAGGTGGTCGGTGAAGTTCTTCGGAGGCTCAGTCACTTGTCCCGTGGCGGGTATGCGCTCGCCACGGAGGAGTGCATCTTGGCGGGCTTGGAAGCTGTCGATGTCCTCCATGATCGGCACGGCGTGGCACCTGCAGTGGGGGTGCCAGCCGACGAACTCGAACTCCTTGGGGTACTTGCCCGCTAGCTCCACGCAAAGGGGGCAGACGTTGGGGTTCGTCCCCGAGACCTGCACCTCGTAGCCGAGCACGAAGTCTAGCTGTCGCCACCGCTCGTTGTTCGCCTTGTGGTACGCCATGTTCGTTTCGGTCACGGCTAGCCTGCGGGCGTTCTTGTAGCTACTGCGATAGACGCCAGCCCCTGGGTGGAACTCCTTGGCACGCTTGGAGAGCTGGAGCTGTCCGTGTTCGTCACGTACCCTGCGGAATAGCTTGTCGGGGTACTTGAGGTACTGCTTGAGGTCGGTCGCTAGGCGGTTGGCGGGGGTGCCGTCACGGAGGGCGATGTCCATAGCGGTCTCGACCTCGAAGCCGTCTTGGGACAGGTCGAAGAGTGTGGATACGAAAAAGCCCCCACGAGCGTATCACGCTGTGAGGGCTGCAGTCGGCTTGCGACTCGTCAAAGTAAAGCAAGCACTTGCTTCACGCTATACTCCTAGTGGCTTGACGATCTCCACTCTCAGTCCTAAGGCTGATATGATGCGATAGAAGAGACCTACGCTAGGCTCCACAGAGCCAGTCTCTAGCTTAGATATATACGACTTAGAGGTGCCGACGCGCTTGGCTAGCTCAGCCTGCGTTAGTCCCACCTCTTTTCTAGCCTCTAGAAGTATCTGAGATGCGTAGAATGCTCGTGCCTCCTCCTCAAAGGTGTTGCGACTCTTCGTACCCTCAGCCCCATAACGGCTGTCAAGTATGACGTCATAGTCCTCGATCTTGTGATTGTTTGTCTGCATAGTACATCTCTTTAATCTTTAGTGCCTTGTCAATCTCCTTGCGAGGGGTCTTCTGAGTCTTCTTCTGAAAGCCATTGAGCAGTATCACAATGTCTCCCTCGTCAAAGATAAAGAACAGTCGATAGATGTTTCCCTTGGCACTAATCCTAAGCTCAAAAAGCCCATCTCTTATCAGCTTGACAAATCTACTAGACAGTCGCTCCTCGCTCTTGAGTAGCTGTAGCAGGTAGTCTATCTTACGCAGTACCTCCTTGTCTAGCGTCCTAGCAAAAGCTTGGAAATAGCCTCCATAGGTCTTAATCCGTCTGTTCATACGGCAAAGGTATACAAAGTTTCCATATATAGCAACTGTATCTTCGTCACCCTGATGTCGGGGCCAAGCTCCGTGAGGCGGTTGATGATCACTTGGCAAGGGTAGGGACTTTACGCCCTGCTTACAAGCGGTTAGCGCAAAAGAATAGAAAAAGGGGACCGCACCGCAAAAGGTACAGTCCCCTAATCGTATATAAGATGAGTTTGTGCTTTAGCTGAGCTCGTGGATGACGATACCGGAGCGGAGCTTAGGCTCGAACCATGTGGTCTTAGGTGGCATGATGTTGCCCGTGTCAGCGATGTCCATGATTTGCTTCATCGTGACGGGGTAGAGCGCTAGTGCTACCTTCATCTCGCCTGAGTCGACACGCTTCTTGAGCTCGCCGAGACCGCGGATACCACCGACGAAGTCGATGCGCTTGTCACTACGTAGATCCTTGATGCCGAGGATCTCATCGAGGATGTGATTCGACGAGATGGTGACGTCTAGGATGCCGATAGGATCGTTGTCATCGTAGGTACCAGGCTTAGCGGTGAGCGAGTACCAGTTGCCATCGAGGTAGAGCGAGAAGTTGTGCAGCTTAGCTGGCTTGTAGATCTCTGTACCCTTCTTCTCAACGACGAAGTCCTTCTCAAGCTTCTTGAGGAACTCCTCGCTGGTTAGCCCGTTGAGGTCCTTGACGACACGGTTGTAGTCGATGACGGTGAGCTGGTTTGCGGGGAAGGCAACAGCCATAAAGTAGTTGTACTCCTCATCACCACGGTGATTGGGGTTTTGCTTAGCCTTCTCAGCACCTACGAGTGCTGCTGCAGCGCTACGGTGGTGACCGTCAGCGATGTAGAGCGCAGGCATCTGACCAAATAGCTCGGTGATGCGCTTGATATCCTGATCGTTGTCAATGACCCAGAACTGATGCTGGAAGGTGTCGTTGGCAACAAAGTCGTAGACAGGCTTTTCAGCCGTGTACTTAGCGACAATCTTGTCTAGCTCAGCATTGTCAGGGTAAGCGAAGAAGACCGGCTCGATGTTCGCATTGTTGATGCGGACATGCTTCATACGATCCTCCTCCTTGTCACGACGTGTGAGCTCGTGCTTCTTGATGACACCGTTGAGGTAGTCCTCGACGTAAGCGCCGATGACGAGACCATACTGCGTCTTGCCGTTCATCGTCTGAGCATAGACGTAGTAGCACTCCTTGTCGTCCTGTACGAGCCAGCCCTCCTTCTTGAAGTGCTGGTACTGCTTGACAGCCTCGTCGTAGACCTTGGGGTCGTGCTCGTCAGTGCCTGCGGGGAAGTTGATCTCCGGCTTGATGATGTGGTATAGAGACATGGGATTGCCCTCAGCCTCCTTGCGTGCCTCGTCAGAGTTTAGCACGTCGTAGGGACGAGAGTTGACCTTCTCGACAAGATTCTGTGGTGGTCTGTATCCTTTGAATGGTTTGATTATAGCCATAATAGAGAGTCTTTGTAGGGTAAGAATGAAAAGAAAGAGAGACTTCAGTCCCCCCTCTAGGAGAGGAGACCAAAGTCTCTAAGTCATTTAGTGATTAGTTGACACGGAAGGTCTCGCAACCATCCTTGATGAAGCCAACGATCTGGTTAGCAGCAGCTAGACCAGCGTTGATGTTTGCCTCAGCTGTCTGAGCACCCATCTTCTTAGCGGTAGCTAGGTAGCGATCCTGTAGCTCCTTCTGGTACTCCTCGTGCATATCAGGCGCGATGTCGGTAGCGTAGCGTACGTCTGTGCGCTCCTTGAGAGCTGCGAGGAAGCACTCCTCGTCAATGATCTCCTTGCGAGCCGTATTGACGATGACACCACCCTGAGGCATCATCTTGACATACTTGCCGTTGATGCTCTTAACAGTCTCAGCGGTCTTAGGCGTATTGAGCGATACGATGTCGCACTGCTTGAAAAGATCCTCCTGGCTGCAGTAGGTGAGTCCGAGCTCCTTCTCCTCAGCAGCATCGAGACGATTACGCTTGTTGTAGTAAACCTCCATGCCAAAGCCCTGAGCGATCTTAGCTAGGCAGCGACCGATGTGTCCGAAGCCCTGGATACCGAGCTTCTTGCCCTTGAGCTCAGAGCCAGACTTGCCGTTGAAGTGGTTGCGCACCATACCGAGCATGAGTGCAAAAGCGAGCTCAGCGACAGCGTTGGAGTTCTGTCCAGGTGTGTTCATCACGCAGACGTTGTGCTTGGTAGCAGCCTCTAGGTCTACGTTGTCATAGCCAGCGCCAGCGCGTACGACGATCTTAAGGTTCTTAGCAGCCTCAAAGACGTCAGCCTGGATTTTGTCGCTACGTACGATGATAGCGTCTACATCCTTGACAGCGTCGAGGAGCTGCTGACGCTCTGTATATTTCTCTAGGAGTACTAGCTCAAAGCCAGCACCCTCTACAATCTTGCGAATGCCATCTACAGCGACCGGTGCAAAGGGCTTCTCAGTTGCGATAAGTACTTTAGTCATAGTATTTGTGAGTGATATCTTTATTTAGGAGCCTACCCCGTAGACCCCCTATTGGTGTGAGGTGCTGCGGGGTAGGACAGATAGTGTTATGTAAGTAATGAGAGATTAGTGCTTCTTCTCGAAGTCCTGCATAGCCTGGATGAGAGCCTGTACGCTCTCCATCTCGAGGCCGTTGTAGAGAGATGCACGGAAGCCACCTACAGAGCGGTGACCCTTGATACCTACCATACCGCGCTCAGTAGCGAAGTTGAAGAAGTCATCCTGTAGCTCTGCATACTCGTCGTTGAGGACGAAGCACACGTTCATGCGAGAGCGATCCTCAGTCTCGACAGTACCACGGAAGAGCTTGTTGCGGTCGATCTCTGTGTAGAGAGCGTCAGCCTTCTCCTTAGCACGCTGCTCCATAGCCTTGACACCGCCCATCTCCTTGTACCACTTCATGGTCTGGAGGCAAGTGTAGATAGGTAGGACAGGAGGCGTATTGAACATAGAGCCCTTCTTGACGTGCGTCTGGTAGTCGAGCATCGTAGGTAGTGGACGATCGATCTTGCCTAGAGCATCCTTGCGAATTACTACGAAGGTCGTACCGGCAGGACCCATGTTCTTCTGAGCACCACCATAGATACAGTCGTACTTGCTGACGTCTACTGGACGAGAGAAGATATCACTACTCATATCGGCAACAAGAGGTACCTTGCAGTCGAAGTCCTTGCGGATCTCTGTACCGTAGATGGTATTGTTGGAGGTGTAGTGGAAGTAGTCTACATCCTCGGGGATCGTGAAGTTCTTAGGAATGTAGGTAAAGTTCTTGTCCTCTGAAGAAGCGACAACAACTGTCTCCGTGCCGAAGACCTTGTCTACGAAGCCAGCCTGCTTGATAGCGTTGGTAGACCACGTACCCGTGTTGAGGTAAGCTGCTTTCTTGCCCATGAGGTTGAGCGGTACCATGTAGAACTGAAGGCTAGCACCACCACCGAGGAAGAGTACCTCGTAACCCTCAGGAATGTCTAGTAGCTCCTTGAAGGTAGCTACGGCCTCGTCCATTACAGCTTGGAATTGCTTGCTGCGGTGAGAGATCTCAAGGAGTGAGAGATCCATGTCAGCAAAGTTCAGCACCGCATCAGCAGTGCGCTCGATCACGCCACGGTTCAGTACCGAGGGACCAGCATAGAAGTTGTGCTTTTTCATCTTACTATATTTATTGTTTTGGGATTATATGCTTGTCTATCTAGGCAATGGGTGGTCGCCGTGACCTCCTTTTGCTTTGTTTAGAAGGGACAAAGGGAAAGCTTTTCAGAGTCTCCTCTCTTTGCCCCTACAAAGATACGGAATTAAAGTGGAGAAACAAACTATTTCCACAAGACTTTGCGCTAAAGTCCTATTTTCAAGCCCAAAGAGTACTCTTTTCTTGCAGAATGACCATCACCCTGCGGTGACTTCTGTCGGGGAGCCCTCCTGTATCTGGAAGAGGCGATAGGGGACTTGCTTCGAGGAGATAATCTCGTCAAGGTACTTGCGGTTTGTATCGGTGATAAAGATCTGCCCGAAAGTGTCCGTAGCGACGAGCTCGATGATGCGCTCTACACGATCACTGTCTAGCTTGTCAAAGATATCGTCAAGAAGCAGTAGGGGAGCGGTCTGATTGGTCAGATGCTGCTGCAGATAGCGGTACTCGGCTAGCTTGTAGGCGATGAGGTAAGTCTTGTTTTGCCCTTCAGAGCCTATCTTGCGCATGAGGTTCTCACCGAGGAGCATCTCAAAGTCATCTCTGTGGCAACCGGTCGCCGTGAAGCCATACTCGTAGTCTCGCTGACGACCATTGCGTAGTATGCGCAGCTGCTCCTGGGCGGTGCTGGCACTGCCGGCACTAAAGGATAGGACCGCACGCTCTACCCCCGCAGCTAGATGCTGATAGATCTGATCGAAGGTGGGGACGAGCTCCTCGACATAAGCTTGTCGCATCGTCGTGACCGCCAGTCCTGTCGTTGCTAAGGTCTCCTCGAGGATGTCCATCAGAGCTGGCTCGTGGATCTGGTTACGCAGCATATTGTTGCGCTGGTCGAGTGCCCTGTTGTAGTTGATCAAGTTCGCCAAATAGGTCGCATCTTGCTGCGAGAGGATACGATCTACAGAGCGTCTGCGCTCGTCGCTACCCCCACGTATGAGCCTCTGGTCGTGTGGCGATATGATAACCAGCGGATAGCGCCCTATATGGTCGCTGTGACGCTTGTAGAGACGACCATTGCGAGAGAGCTGCTTGCTCCGCTCAGTAGAGATGCGCAGGCTGATCTTGTCCTCCTGCCCATCGTTCCATAGGTACTCGCCCTGTATGATCGCCTCTTGCGCCCCCTGGCGTATGGCGTAGCGGTCGGTCGTACCTAGATGCCCACGCACCACCGAGAGGTAGTGGATAGCATCTAGGAGATTGGTCTTGCCCATCCCATTGCCCCCAAAGAAACAGTTGAGCTTGGGGGCAAAGTGGCAGTTTGCCGTAGCGACATTCTTAAAATTGATGACACTCAGCGAACTCAGTATCATAGTCGAGGCTCTATTCCTAACTGCTGCATGGGTACGAGTAGCTCCTCGTGTGCCGCACGTAGTCGGCTCGTGAGCTGCTTCGTAGCGTGACAGAGCGGCAGGCGCACCGCACAGGTCTCTATGAGCTGAATGGTGTGAAGCAGCCCCTTGATGCCCACGGGATTGCCCTCCTTAAAGAGCAACTGATACATCTCTGTAAAGAGCGCATCAATCTCATCCGCCTGCTCCCGTTGCTCTGTAATCAGAGCTGAGACAAGCGCTTTGATCGCTTGCGGGTAAGCGTTTGCTACGACCGAGACGACTCCGTCACCTCCAGCACGAATGATATCTTTCGTCAAGTGGTCATCGCCCGAGTAGACGAGCAGGTCAGGACGGCACAGCTCACGAATCTCTCCGATGCGCTCTACATGCCCCGAAGCCTCCTTGATACCGATGATCTTTGTCGAGTCACGCTGCAACCGTGCCACTGTATCGGGCTGCAGGTCGCAACCCGTACGCGAGGGGATGTTGTAAAGTATGATCGGCTTCTTGCTCGCCTCGGCAACAGCCATATAGTGCAGGTACAGCCCCTCCTGCGTCGGCTTATTATAATAAGGTACTACCGAGAGGATCGCATCGACATTGTCATAGATTGGGTCGCTCATACGCTGGCACAGGTCCTGCGTGTTGTTGCTCCCGACACCTATGACCAGCGGACAGCGACCATCGATGGCTCGTCGCACCACATCGATCAGTAATAGTCGCTCAGGATAAACGACCGTAGGCGACTCGCCCGTAGTACCGAGCAGCACCACAAAGTCGCATCCGCCCGAGACTACATGCTCTGTCAGACGGCTCAGCGAAGCCGAGTCCACCTGACCATTCTCCAGAAATGGAGTTATCAACGCTACGCCAGCGCCTATCAGATGGCTATAAGGATGGTAAGTGTATTTGTCGTACATATATAATAAGGTATAGCCCCTAGCAATTTGTCCAGTTCATATCGAGTAGCTCCGCACGAGCCACATTGTACTCAGCAATAAGATTGTTGAAGATCTGAACCACTGGCTGCACCTGCTCTATCTGCGCAGCCACCTGACCGATCTCTAGCTCGCCCTCCGCGAGGTCTCCCTCGAAGATACCACGCTTAGCCCTTGCCCGTCCGAGTAGCTCTCGTAGCTCATCGGCAGAGGCGCCACGAGCTTGCAGGGTGGCCACCTGTTGGTAAAAGTCGTTCTTCAGCAAGCGTGTCGGAGCGAGCTCCTTGAGGGTCAATATCGTGTCCCCCTCGTCACTCTTGACGCACGCCTCCTTGAAGGCTGCATGCGCGCTACTCTCTTCACTCAGCGCAAAGAGCGTCCCAATCTGCACCCCCTCGGCACCTAGGCTCTGAGCAGCCAAGATAGAGCGCCCCGAAGCTATTCCGCCAGCCGCCACGAGGGGCAGGTCAATAGCCCGCGCCACAGCCGGTATCAGTGCCAGCGTCGTCGTCTCCTCACGACCGTTGTGACCGCCAGCCTCAAAGCCCTCGGCAATCACCGCATCGACACCCGCCTCTTGGCACTTGACCGCAAACTTCGTACTGCTGACCACGTGCATCACCTTGACACCGTGCTCATGGAGGAGGGGAGTAAAGCGCTTGGGACTACCCGCCGAGGTAACCACGATAGGCACATGCTCCTCGATGATGATCTGGATCAACGTATCAATCTCAGGGTAGAGCAGTGGCACATTAACCCCAAAAGGTCTATCCGTAGCCTCACGGCAACGGGCTATATGTTCGCGCAGCACCTCAGGGTACATCGAGCCAGCCCCCAGGAGGCCCAGTCCCCCCGCATTGCTCACAGCCGAGGCCAGTCGCCAACCGCTACACCAGACCATACCGCCCGCAATGATCGGGTAGCGTATGCCTAGCAGGTCGCAGAGTCTATTCTTCATATTGTCTTCATTGCAAATTCAAACTTCCTGCACAAAGCTACGCAAATCACGCCACATATCCGTCACGCCACGAGTAGCCCTTTGTAGGGACGCACAGTCGGTGCGTCCGGTTACAGTGTTATGATGACACGTCTTGCCGTTCGACAACGGACGCACAGACCGTGCGTCCCTACAACGGTTATATGTCCGGGGCATCGCCAAGGCGGAGTAATCGTTGATGCTGTTCGTATCGTGCTGATTCCTTAGTATATACGAGTTCCAAAAACAGTTCCCCGCTTGGAACTTTTCGGTTCCAAGGGAGGGACTTTTCGGATCCGCCGTTGGAATGTCCTCTTCCTGAAAAAAGTACACAGTTGGGGAGGTGTTACTGAGATGGTACATGGGTTACTTTTGTTAGTCCTGTGAGTGTACTCATTTGTTAGTTTTGCTCCTGCTGGGGTACACGACTTG
>OISY01000011.1_pt1 | contig 69571 bp, 51 predicted proteins | sample 1586631 | NCBI WGS metagenome assembly OISY01 (sample SAMN02675049, study PRJEB24791) | human gut metagenome, SKBSTL061 | isolation source: stool | host: Homo sapiens | place: USA | reverse complement strand
TGCCGATGTCGTGGCGGTAGTTCTTACCTTCGTAGAGTGTCTGCGTGGCGGTGCGATAACATACGGTGGTTAGCACCCCCTGCAAGTACTCACCGAGCAATTTGACTACCAAACGTCGTATTGATCCGAGGAGAAGTGGATGCCTGGATAGTCATTCTTATTGTAGGGTGTGAAGTGTAGTAGGCACCATACTTGTGTCGTCTCGTTGTGAAAGATTAAATCTCCATCGGTGCGTGACGCTTTGTATTGATAGCCCATAGACTCTATCCACGAGCGTATCTGAGGACTCCTGATGAGACTTCCATGCTCTGTCTTGAGAACTACCTCATTGACCTTTTGATCCCACCCATTCATGTAGCCAGTCATAAAGAACAATCCCTTATGAGTAAAGAAAGTCCAGAAGCCAGGAAGAGAGTTAGGATTTTTTGTATGCCCTAATGCTGTCTCATACTGCTCCATCTCTGCTACATGATCTGTCTGAAGCACCCCTAGACAGGGGAGGAAGTACTCCGTAGCCGTTTTAAGTAGAGGGTCATCAGTCTTACCAAAGCGACTCTGACTCAAGTCAATTTTTGAGAGCTGTCCCGAGGATGCCATTGCTTGAAGGAGGGCTATGTCGGCTTCGTTGACCTCGCCCGTTATTTTGATATGAGTCACCTCTCGGCACTGCTTCTCAGAGAGGAGTGTGGAGAGTGTGCCAGCCTGCGCCAGATGTATCTCGGTTACGGACTCTTGTGCACTCAAATTGGTTATGCAGGATAGGAGTATGAGTCCGAGGATGTATTGTAGTCGTTTCATAATATAGAGTAGCTTAGGGGATGATAACTTTGAGTGTACCTTGGGGAATCTTCAGGATATATGCCTGTGTGGGCTGTAGCGGAATGTAGCAAGCCTCGTCAGGCTCTAAGGAGCCCTGTGCGATGAGTTCACCACGAATACTAAAGAGTTCGAAGCTAGCCTTATCTAGTGTGGTAGCTGTGAGGATTAAGCCCCCAGGCTGTGTGGCTACGACGATTGAGCCTGCTTGTTGAGGTCTCTCTACAGCAGAGGGGATACCAACGATCACCTTAGCTTTGGTAAAGTTGAGGACTCCGTCAAAGGTTGCCTTAATCTGCTCCGTCGGGACGTATACCTTGAGATTTTCTTGATCGTCAAAGGAGGACGCAACGACAGTTGCATCATCATAGAAGACGACCGTATGAAGTGCAGGACACTGTGCAAAGACATTGTCGCGCACCTCTTTCGTATTCTTCGGCAGTAGAATTTCTGTAAGGTGCGGACACTTGAGGAAGGCATTCTCATATAGTCCCTCAAACTGATCTGCAAAAGTACTCGGGTCAAAGTCTGAGTTGCCTCCCTTGGTTAACTTGACAAGTCCAGACTGTAGTCCTCCAATCTTACTATTAATATCTGGGAATCCAGGATTCTTCATAATAACAAAGATGTCTACCGAATTCCTTCCCTCAAAGAGTTTATCAGAGAAAGTGAAACGGCCCTCATCAGCGCTATAAAGCTCTTCTGCTATGCGACTCTTACGCTCTGCTGACTCTCTGATATACCACTCAAATGAGGTCTGCTCCTTCTTGTCGGAAACACCCTGAGCAAGAGTCTCAGCAGAGAGGTCTATCGTGCGACCATTTACAAGCTTCTCGGGGATATCATACCAGTACTGATTGTACTTGTACTCACTCATCGACCCTTTGGCGGGTATCATCGAGAAGGGGAGATTATTTCGTGCGATATCTAGCTTGTCGAGTTGGGTCAGTTGATGTACTCCGATGATTTCTGTCAGCCCGTTAAGGTTCAAATTAAGATTCTTCATTTGATGACAATCTGTAAGATCGATCGATGAGAGCTTATTGCTTGCCATACTGAGTACCTCTAGCTTAGTTGCTCCGGTCAGATTAATGCTCTTGATATCATTTGATGTGAGCTGGAGCGAGCGAAGCTTGCTAAGATCCTTAGGGAGTGTGATCGATTGGAGCTTACAGTCTGAGAGATTGATGGAGGTAAGCTCTAGATTGGCAGAGAGATCTACAGAAAGTAACTCGTTGCCATAGGGCAAAGAGAGTCCCTCTAGCGATGTGGCTCCCGAGACATCTAGATAGGTCAACTTAAGAGTACTAAAGAGTGGGCTGACGATACTAGAGATCGTCTGGGCATATACCTTCACTTCGTGTTGTGGAGTTGATGTCGTAAAGGTGTGAGAGAGCTGGTTAAGTATTCCAGCTTGGGAAGTGATACGCTCAGGATCACCTCCATCGCCCCAATCTACGAGAATGGTCTCAGACTCTTTCGTCTGGAGGTTTATCTTAATTGTCTTAGCCGCTGTAAATAGATTTATAGCAGCTTTGTCGGGGATATTAGGCTCAGTGCCTTGCACATCCACCGTCCAGTTTTTAGCTGTAGCGATAGAGGTGTTGGAGGATTGGGCTCCAACATTTCCTTTGATAAATATCTTAGCCTTATCTTCTGGGGTACGTTGTGGTAGTAGTTCGTAAATCTTATTGAGATCCGTAGCGTCTAGCTTGTTATCCTCCAGATATACGGATCGAAGGTTAGGAGCTTCGGGTAAGAGTATCTCCTCCAGTCCGCACTTGGTCAATTTGATCTCACGTAGCTCTGTGAGACTGCTAAGATCCAAATGCTGGATAGGTGTCATCATAAGGTCTAGCGTTTGAAGCTTAGTATTGGCACTAAAGTTCCAGCTAGAGATATTAATCATTGAGGCTCCTAGGTATGTCAGCTCTCTAAGCGATGACAGGTCTAGTGCCGTCAGGCTCTCACAGAGGGATACATCTAGATGCCTTAGAGCTACATTGCTGGATAGCTGTAGCGAGCTCAGAGATACGTTGTTTGCGAGATTGAGTAGCTGAAGCTTGGGTAGGTTAGAGCCGTCAAACTCCTTGATAGCACTATTTGACAGCCACAAATAGTCAAGCTCTGGTGACTGAAAGACTATGGTCTCAATATCGTTATCATTGAGGTCGTTAATGAGGAACGAAGTCAATGCCGCTGGAGTAGATAGGAGCTTGACAGTGGATCCGTGTACATCGCATTTCACTTGGCTTTTTGCAGTTATCTTAGTGCCAGGAGATCCTTTGAGAAAGGTTCCATTACCTAGATCGACCGAGTAGGGCTGAGCTATACGAAGTCCAAACTTAAACGGTGTAGTACTCCCCTCCTTGAGTCCGATAGTGACTACCTCTACTCCCTTATAATTTGGTGCAACACCGATGATATGCAAGGGCGACCAGAAGCTATCAGCCTTGTAGCTAGCTTCCCCCTCACTAGGCACGAGTAGGTCTATCTTATCAAGTGACGTAACGCCCTCCAATGGATTACCCTCGCAATTAGGGGGAGTCTCGCTTTCCAGCTGGATACGCTTGAGCGCTATACAGTCAGCTAGAGCCCCCGAGCCAATTGTGGTGATCGTCTTGTTCATGGCTACCTCTTGAAGCGACGAGCAGCCTGCAAACATTCGCTCTGAGAGACGCTCCATCCCATAGGGTAGATAGACGGTTTTCAATGCAGTACAGCCTTCAAACGCTGACCGACCTATGCCCTCCTTGACGCCACCCTTGAAGAAAAGGATATAGAGCGATGTGCAACCCTCAAAAGCTCTCTCCCCGATGCGCTGTGTGGTGGAGGGTATATTAATCATCTCAATCCTCGAACACCCAGCAAAGGCCTCTACACCTACCTCTTCAAGTCCTGTAACAAGGCTGAACTTTGCAAGAGCTTGGCAACCTTTGAAGGCTCTATCACCGACATGAGAGATCTTGCCAACCTTAGTGACACTTTCGAGTGATGTACACCCCTCGAAGAGTCCCTCTGGCAAGACCTTAACATTCGTATTGAGCTTCAACGATCTTAGATTAGTACACTTAGCAAAAGCATTAGCGCCAAGGATGCGAAGAGAACCTGGGCAGTCTACACCCACTAATTGAGATGCTCCACTAAAGGCATACCGTCCTATACTCTTGAGTTGCTGAGGTAATTTCACATACTTGATCTTAGTATGCCCAGCCAGCAAGGCATCGGGGAGGGCGTTCTCCTCTTGTACCGTAATCGTCTCTGTTGGGAGCAGTTCACTCGTATAGCCCGTTCCTCCTGGCACAATGCTTGTGCTGAGTAAGTCTAAGGTCTCTAGATTGACTAACTCTCGGAGAGCTGCTAAGTCACTGCTGTTTAGCGTACCTGACAAAGTTAGATGGAGAACTTGCTCTCGCTCTTGTGGCAACTTGCTACTAAGCTCTCCTGCTGTAACCTCAATCTGGTAGCTACCACTCGGCTGAGCTACTGCACGCTGAGCTGAGATCAGCCAAGGCAATAGGATGAGGAATAGGGTAAGGAATACTCTTTTCATATAGGTATATGTGTGAATGATGACAAAAGGAGGGCGAGAGTCCCCTATGATGATAGGTTGTTTCTCTAGACTTTTTTAAAAAAGTCAGATGAGTGTGGAAGAATAATTACTTGTTTAGTCTTCCTCTCGAGAGCAAATGTAGTAAATATTTCTCAAAACAAACCATTGCATTAAGAACACCAGCCACTACGAGGTTAATCCCACTTGTGAGGTGCTCGGGGGAGTAAGCAGTTAGAGCTGATGCTTTACAAGTCAGATCAGGAGCAGTAGACTTCACACTTTCTTAGCTAGTTTTACTCGTCTACAGGAGCGAGCTATCTTTGACTTTCTTGCCGACTTTCCAATATCTCCCATTTCCTCCCGAGGAAATAAAAAAATATCCACGGAGGAAATCGCAAATTCTTCCGAAGTATCATTTGATTCTTCCGAAGTATCGTTTGATTCTTCCGAAGTATCGTTTGATTCCTCCGAAGTATTATTTCTCGCCTACCTGGAGAATTATCATTGTCCAGCTATTTATTGGCGAATTAACGATAAGGGGGGAGCAGGACTTAGCCGTACTCCCCCTTTGTCATTTTGAAGTTACTGACTTATGTGCGTGGCTCTACAAGAGATCGTTGCCGATGTCGTGGCGGTAGTTCTTACCTTCGTAGAGTGTCTGCGTGGCGGTGCGGTAGCACGCCTCTTGAGCTTCCCGAATGGTGGTGCCACGTGCCGTGATAGCGAGGACGCGTCCTCCATTGGTCACCACATGTCCCTCTTCGTCAAGCGCAGTGCCTGAGTGATAGATACGTATGCCCTCAGCCGGATCAGGAAGCTGGATCGGGAAGCCCTTGTCGTAATGCCCTGGATACCCCTTGGAGACGAGGACGAGCGTCATAGCTACATCGGGAGAGACCTCTAGATCGTAGCCCGCTACCTGACCCGTCGCCATAGCAATGAGTAGCTCGAGGAAGTCACTCTCGATGCGTGGCAGTACCACTTCGGTCTCGGGATCGCCTAGACGGCAGTTGTACTCGATGACGTAGGGATCGCCCGCTACATTCATCAGTCCGATGAAGAGGAAGCCTACATACTGTATGCCCTCCTCTTGCAAGCCCTCTAGCGTAGGGCGTATGATGCGCTCCTCAACACGCTGCATGAAGGCTTCATCGGCAAAAGGTACGGGACTAACGGCACCCATGCCGCCCGTGTTAGGGCCTGTGTCTCCATCACCGACACGCTTGTAGTCCTTGGCAACGGGCAGGACGCAGTAGTCGGTGCCATCGGTAGCAACAAAGACGGAGCACTCGATACCCTCGAGAAACTCCTCGATGACGATGCGCTGACCACGACTACCAAACATACCACTGAAGAGTTGGCCTAGCCCTTCCTCCGCTTCTTTACGATCTTGGCAGATGAGGACACCCTTGCCAGCAGCTAGGCCGTCAGCCTTAAGCACAAAGGGTGCGGAGAGCTGATCGAGAAATTCCTCCGCCTCCTCGATGTCTTGAGGTCCGAAGGTCTCGTAACTGGCCGTCGGTATGCCGTGACGACGCATGAACTCCTTGCTATACTCCTTGCTACCCTCTAGATGAGCACCTGCCTTGTCGGGTCCAACGATGAGCAGGTCGGGATGGCGTGCATCTTCTTGCAGATAGTCGACAAGCCCATCAACGAGCGGAGCCTCGGGACCACAGACGAGGAGCGTGACCCCGTGCGTGGCAATGAACTCGCTCACCGCCTCATGCTTGGCGGGGTTGAGGTCAGGGACATTGGTACCGTAAGCCGCGGTACCCGCATTGCCTGGAGCTATGTAAAGCATCTTGAGTAGCTTGCTCTCAGCTATGGCAGCTGCCATGGCGCACTCACGTCCTCCACTGCCAAGGAGTAGGACGGTCTGAGGAGCTTTTACCATTTCGATCTTAGCGTACTTCATAAATTCAGCGTCTGTAGACTTCTTCTTGTCTTGCTTTGTGTTGGGATAGATAAGGCTCATAGGTGTTCCTGGAAGTAACGGGTTATGACATAGTTGAGGTGCACGCGATCAGGACCGATGACGTTGTGCTTGTGCCCTGGATAGTAGTAGAGGTCGGGATAGGTCTGAGCATCTACACACGCCTTGACAAAAGCTTGTGCATGCTGCCACACGACCACATTGTCAGAGGTGCCATGGATGAGGAGAAGACGCCCCTTGAGGTCTTGGGCACGCTCGATGAGATTGTTTTGCTGATAGCCCTCCGCATTATCCTGAGGCGCGTCGTTGTACCGCTCGCCATACATGATCTCGTAGCGAGACCAGTCCATGACGGGACCGCCAGCGACACCCACCTTAAAGGTCTCGGGGTGCGTGAGCATCAGGTTGGTAGTCATAAAGCCTCCAAAGCTCCAGCCGTAGACGCCGATGCGGTTGCGATCTACATAGGGAAGGCTCTTAAGATACTCCACACCCTTCATCTGATCGGCCATCTCGGCGGTGCCGAGCTGACGATGGATGACCTGCTCGAAGGCTGCACCTCTCTGGGCACTACCACGATTGTCGACCGTAAAAATGATATACCCTTGCTGTGCCATGTAAATATCCCAACCCGAGGCACCCCACTGTGGCGTATTCGTGACTAGCTGGGCGTGTGGGCCTCCATAGACGTAGACGATGGCGGGGTACTCCTTCATCTCGTCAAAGTTAGACGGCGTGATGAGGCGGTAGTAAAGCTCGGTCTTACCATCAGCCGCTAGGAGCGTGCCGACGGTAATGGTGGGCATATCAAACTTGACCCAAGGATCAGGCGCTTGATGCAGCAGACGTAGCTGTAGCCCGTTATTGTCATGGAGCATGACGGAGCGTGCGATGGTAGCACTCTGCAGTTGATCTATGTAGTACTGCTTGTCTGGGCTAAAAGTAGCGTCGTGTGTCCCTGCCACCTTGCTCAGCTGTATGGTACGTCCACGCTTGAGGTCGCTCGCGAAGATGTGTCGCTCGAGGGGTGAGGGGTACGCAGCCTGATAGTATATGCGCTCACCCTTGGGGTCGAAGCCGTAGATGTCGGTCACCTCGCCCTCCATGTCGGTGAGCTTGCGGATCAATTTGCCTGTGCTACTATAGAGGTAAAGCTGGCGGTAACCCTCACGACGGGACTCCCAGACGAACTGCTCGCCTTTGCTCCCTGGGACAAACATCATCGGGCGCTGTGGCTCGACATAGTGCGCATCAGTCTCCTCAAAGAGCGTCTCGACATGTGATCCTGTCTGAGCATCGTAACCATTGAGGAAGAGATGGTCTTGTCCCCTATTTAGCTCGGCTATGTAAACCTTCTTGCTGTTGGGATGCCACGCCACGTTCGTCAAGTAATGCTCAGGGTCACCACCTGTAGCTAGGTAAGTGGTCTGCTGACTCTCGACATGGAAAACTCCTAGCGTCACATGGTGCGAAGGAGTACCCGCCATCGGGTAGCGAACAGGCTGGACGACCGCCTTGTGCGGTGTCATATCGACGATCGGGTAAGGTGCGACCATCGACTGATCCATACGGTAGAAAGCTAGCTGACGACTGTCGGGACTCCAGAAGAGCCCTCCGTCGATGCCGAACTCATTCTGGTGGACTGACTCGCCATAGACGACTGCAGCCTCAGCCTCATCCGTAGCGACCAGCACAGGAGCCTGAGGCGTACTGCCTGCGGGCTGTATGGTGTAGATCTGGAGCTTACCCTCTTCGCTCTTGACCGCTAGATTGCGTTCGTTAGGACTGAGTAGCGAGGCGCGCTTTTCGATCTTACCTGTGGCGAAGTATCCGACGATCTGCTTTTGCTCTACATCTATTAGGTAGAGTCCCTTGGGCAGTTCCACCTCTAGGTAGTGGCACTGTGGGGTGAAGTCGTAAGCGACCAGCGGATAGAGCTCGTCTGTATTATCGTAAGGCTTGAGGAGCTGAACGAGCTCGTCCTGCGTGAGGATGGTCTGCTCCTGTGCTCTCGTTGGGCTGTAGACCCGTAGGCTCTTGTAGTCACCACCCGCAACTGTATAGGTGTAGCCACTCTGTAGCCAGGTGAGACCATAGACGGGCTGCGGGTAGAAGTCTGAGATAAACTTCTTACCACCAGATGTGACAGTCTCAAGGTCTAACGGCTGCTTCGTCTGTCCCTGCAGGACCGTTGTGAGCGTTAGCGTAAGAGCTCCGAAGAGCCATAAGGCGTAGTGACGCAGTGTGCTATTCATAGGATCAGTATGGAGTGATAGGTATTACTTATTCGTTGTCTTTTACTTCAGCTTCATGGACAAACGTCTCATCGCTGCCGAAGGTTTGGATATTGGCCTTGTAACCCGAACTAGAGGAGCCAGCGGGGTGTGATCCTTTCGTACGCTGTGTGCCACGATGTGCGGACTTGTCGTAAGGCTTGTCGTAAGGCTTGCCATTGCCGCGCCCCTTACTGTAAGCCGGTTTATCGTAGGCTGCCCGATGTCTGCGGGGTTCTTGCCCTTTACCACGGTGAAACGCTTCGCCACGCTCTCTCCGCTGTGGAGTCTCTTCACGCTGAGCGATCTGCTCTTTGTACTCCTTATGCTTACCCTCGAAGAGCGTATAGCCACGCAACTCGCAAGGCAGCGATCCATTGTACAGCTCCTCGCGCAGGTCGTGCTTGAGTCCGATCGCATGAAAATGCTCTGCCTGATGAGCGATGATCCACGCCTGAGCTCCGGCGAACTGGAACTTGAGCGTACGACCGATCATACTATAGAGCTGCTCGAGATCGTAGTCTGAGAGACGCTCCCCATAAGGCGGGTTCATCACCAGCAGGCACTTAGGATCCGTCTCCGCCTCGGGATGTGGCAGATGCTGATCAGCAAAGTCGCCTACAGAAAGATCTATGTAGCGAGACATACCCGATCGGGTGACGTTGCGCTTAGCCTTGGCAATGGCTTGAGGCGAGAGATCAGAGCCGTAGATGTGGTAGTCGAAGGAGCGCTCCGTCGAGTCGTCATTGTACACCTCGCTGCAAAGCTCACTGTCGAAGTCTGGCCAACGCTCGAAGGGATAGCTCTCACGATAAATGCCTGGAGGCGTACCCGTAGCGATCAGCGCAGCCTCTACGAGGAAGGTACCCGACCCACAGAAGGGATCCATCAGATCGCACTGTCCGTGCCAGCCCGCCTTGAGCAGGATGCCCGCTGCCAGCACCTCATTAATAGGAGCACGATCCTGCTCCATACGATAGCCCCGCTTGTGCAGGCTCTCGCCCGAAGAGTCTAGACAGAGCGTCACATGCTGCTCGGCGATATGTAGGTGGAAGATCAGCTGCGGATTGGAGAGCTTGACCGAGGGACGCTTCGTGCCACCCGTTTGCTCTCTAAAGTAATCGACGATAGCATCTTTCGTCTTATAGACAACGTAGCGGCTATGCTTGAAGGTCGATGAGTAGACCACTGCGTCGACCGCAAAGGTCATATCTGCTGTGAGCCACTGGCTCCAGTCGAAGTTTAGCAGCGTCGTGTAGAGGATGTCTATGTCCTCCGCATCAAACTCATAGATGGGTCTCAGCACCTTAAGTGCTGTGCGTAGGTACAGATTGGACTTGTAGAGCATCTTGAGATCTCCTTCGTAAGAGACCATGCGACGTCCTATCTGTATATTGTCCGCACCGAGGGATGTCAATTCTTGTTCCAGTACTGGCTCCAGCCCAGGGAGCGTCTTGGCGATCATGGGAAAGGTCTTCGTCATGCTTTATAAGTCGATTCTAGCTGTAAAAGTACAAAATAAACGGCTAACGAGCTACCGTATGCGGCTCCGTACGCCTCGCAAAGGGATCTGCCAATGTAGGGGAGAAGGTGATCTGCGCCCAGCGGCGGCTTTGGGGAGTGAGCTGGTAGTCAGCGCTGCGGCACACGCCAGCCAGCCACAGCGTGGTGCCCGTATGGTTGTCGATGAGTTGCATTGTAGCCGCTCTACGTGAAGGGAGCACCTTAGCGTCGCGTAGGAGCTTCGCCAGAGGCTTGCGTCCTTTCATGCCCAGCGGTACGATCCATTGCTCGCCATCGGTAGAGGCTCTGAATTGTAGTTGAGGCATTGCTGCCAGCAGCTGGTCGTAGTCGACCAAATAGCTGTAAGGAGTGAGCGTCCGAATCGCAGGCGGTGGCGTCTCTGAGCAGTCGTGTACCGCTATCGTTATAGATCCTAGCGGGTGATCCAGCACAGCTTTCGCTTGCCAGCTCTCGATCATTGGTAGCTTTAGGCAAAAGTTGATTGCCTGCGCCAGACGCGCTAGGGTCTCACTCGTCGTGCCTATCAGATAGCCACGATAACGCTCGATGATGCCCCCGCGGCCCTCATAGCGAGCATAGCTGTCGGCACGCTCAGACTTTGTGCAGTCCATCAGAAGCTGCTGTAGCACCAAGCGGTCACAGTCGATTGCTACGAAGTGACTATAGAGGAGTGCGAGCGGCGCTATCTGCTGACGAAGCCATGCGATCTCTAGCGGCTGAGTGGCATCCGCTGGAAGGGTACTCCTTATATAGTAGTCTTGCAGCTGCTCTAAGTCACGCAAGATGTGAATCGTCGAGGCGACCGCCTGATCAAAGGAGGGATTGAGCTGATCAAAGAGCGGACGCAACGTATGCCGGACAAAGTTGCGCCGTATGGTTGTGTCGGCATTCGTCGAGTCTGTCACAAACGGCTGACCAGCGATGCTCAAAAAGTCATAGATAAGTCGAGGCGGTGTGTCTATGAGCGGACGAATATACTTGCCCTCCTCACGGATAGGGAGCATACCTCGCAGTCCTCGTACGCCCGCCCCTTGGGAGAGATTGATCAGAAGCTGCTCCACATTATCCTCCAGATGATGACCAAGTGCGATACTCTGCGCATCGTACCGTTCATATAGTTCATCGAAGAAGTCGTACCTCAGCTCACGCGCTGCCATCTCTACGCTCACGCCCTTGTGTGTAGCTGCGTAGCCGTAAGTGTCAAAGGAGGCTCGCTCTAGTGGCACACCCAGCTGCTCACAAAGCTCTGTGACAAACGCTTCGTCACGATCACTCTCTGGGCCTCGCAGATGAAAGTTGCAATGCGCCGCTACGCAGCGGTAACCTAAAAGCAATAGCCCCCACAGGAGTGCCGTCGAGTCGGCACCTCCGCTGAGGGCTATGATGACCACCCGCCCGCTGTCTCGGTCTAGCAGCTCATACTGCTCGATCGTGCGACGCATCTGATGCACCAAAGCATGATTGAGTAGCGTACGTCGCTGAGACACAGTGCCAGTGATAAATGTCGTAAAGGGAGAGAAGAGCGATAGACCGTCCGAAGAGGCTCGTCGCAGGAAGGAGAGACTTACTTATCCTTTTTATCCTTGCTAGAGGCAGCCTTCTTAGTACTCTTAGGCGCAGCCTTCTTCTTGGTGGCAGTAGCCTTCTTAGTCTCCTTTTTCTTTGTGTCGGCCTTTGTATCGGTCTTTGCCTCAGCCGTCTCCTCTACTGGCTCATTCTCGATGTCTGGGTCGATGAGTACACGTCCGCAATACTCGCAGACGATAACCTTATTGTGTAGCTTGACCTCTAGCTGACGCTGTGGTGGAATATGGTTAAAGCAACCACCGCATGCCTCACGCTCTACGGGAACCACGGCAAGCCCGTTGGTAGCACCCTTGCGAAGGCGTTGGAATGCCTTGAGGATGCGTTCATCGATCTGCGCCTCCAGCTCATTGGCACGATCACGGAGCTGCTCCTCCTCGATACGAGTTTCAGCAATAATCTGCTCCAGCTCATCACTCTTAGCCTGATGATCCTCCTCACGCTCCTTGATACGCTCTTGGAGCTTGGCGATGTCATCCTTGCGACCTTGTAGCTCCACATTGAACTCACGAATATGCTTCTGCGCTAGCTGTATCTCAAGCTCCTGGAACTCGATCTCTCGCGACAGATGCTCATACTCGCGGTTGTTGCTCACCGCATTGAGCTGCTCCTTAAGTGTCTCGAGCTTATCATTTGCCGTGGCGATCTTTTGATTCTCACCACTGACTGACTGTGAGAGCTTCTTGGCAGCAGCGTTGTACTTCTCTAAGCGTGTCTTCAGTCCCTCGATTTCGTCAGCCAAATCTTCGATAGCTTGGGGTAACTCGCCTCGTAGTAGTTTGATCTTGTCAATACTGGTGAGCGTCTCCTGTAGACGCTTGAGGGCGATGAGCTTCTCCCTGATACTACGCTCGGCTACTTCGTGGGTCGTTGTATTAATGCTCATAGATGGTATTGCTTAGAAATAGTGAATAGGATTGGTGTCAGCATCTGACGTATGGATGACAAAGTTACGATATTTATCCGACAATGCATCATAGAGCATCGTGCGCGTGCAGTGCTCACTCTCGAAGTGCCCTAGCGTGATCAGCCAGAGACGCCCCTGCACGTCAAGATAGTCGTTGTACTTTGCCTCACCTGTGATATAGACCTCTGCGCCTGAACGCATAGCCTCACCGATGAACTCGTGACCACCGCCACTACCGCCACAGAGAGCTATGCGACGGATCGGCTGTGTGGGGGGATTTGAGTAGGCGATGCGCTCCACAGCTGGCAGCGTAGCTAGATGCTCTAGCAGCTCCTGCGGAGTTAGCTCACTAGGTAGCTCGCCTATGACTCCTAGCCCACTCGTCGGGTGATCCATCACGATCGGGATCACCTCGTAGGCCGGCACCTCATAGGGATGCGTCGCTATGAGTGTCGTGAGGGCTTGCGAGAGTCTCTCCTGTGGCACAAGCACGGAGATCATCTCCTCCTCGACCGCCTCCAAGGCGCCATGTGTGCCAATGGTCGGATGCGTCTCAGCTCCTGGACGGAAGCGTCCTACCCCCGAGCAACTATAACTACAACCTGTGTAGCCACCCAGCGAGCCAATGCCCGCCTCCTCGTATGCGGTGCGCAGCGCATCGGCATGACTGTGCGGTATATAGGTCTGCAGCTTGTAAAAGCGGCCTCGCTGAGGCATCATTGGTCGCCTACCCTCACGCTTGAGACCGATCAGGTTGGCCAGATAGTGATTTACCCCCTGCGTCGTCTCATTGTCTGCCGACGTGTGACAGGCGTAGATAGCGATATTGTTTCTCAAGGCAAAAGCCACGCAACGCTCCTGATAAGTCGCGGGCATGATCCGCTTAAGCCCTCGAAAGAGGATCGGGTGATGCGATATGAGTAGGTTGCACCCACGTTGCAGGCACTCCTTGAGTACCGCCTCGGTCGTCTCCACAGCCAGCATGATACCACGCAGTGGCTGCGTTACATCGCCCACCTGCAAGCCCGAATTGTCGTAGCTCTCCTGATAGCTCAGCGGGTAGCACTCCTCTATCGTACGAACTACATCTCCTATCGTGACCATAAGGACTCCTTAATATATTATAGTGTCTCCCGCACTGTCAGATGTAGCTCATCGAGCTGCTCTGGGTCTAGTCGTGCAGGGGCATCGATCATCACATCACGACCCGAATTATTCTTCGGAAAGGCGATACAGTCACGTATCGAGTCCAGCTCAGCCATGAGTGATACCCAGCGATCCAGCCCGAAGGCGATACCTCCATGAGGCGGTGCACCATACTTGAAGGCGTTCATCAAGAAGCCAAACTGCTCCTCGGCACGCTCCTTAGTAAAGCCTAGTGCTGCAAAGACACGTGCCTGTAGCTCCGCATCGTGGATACGGATAGAGCCTCCGCCTACCTCGACACCGTTGATCACCATGTCGTAAGCATCGGCGCGAACGCTACCGGGGTCGCTCTCAAGACGATCTTGATCCTCAGGCTTCGGTGCTGTAAAGGGGTGATGCATCGCATAGTAGCGCTGCGTTTCCTCGTCCCACTCGAGGAGCGGGAAGTCGACCACCCAGAGACACTCATAGTGCCCAGGCTTCATCAGACCTAGTTCAGAGGCTACATGTAGACGTAACGTGCCCAGTTGCTTCTGTGCCGAGCGCTTGTCGCCTGAGATCAGGAAGGCTATGTCGCCTGGCTGCATGAATAGTTGGTCAGCAAGCGCTTTGAATTGGTCAGCCGAGAGGAACTTGTCGAAGCTACTCTTCATCGTTCCATCAGGCTGATAGCGTAGCCAGAGCAACCCCTTGGCACCCACCTGTGGGCGCTTGACAAAGTCGGTCAGCTGGTCGATCTGCTTGCGCGTGTAGTCCGCCTTGCCTGTGACCACGATAGCACCGATGTATGCAGCACTATCTACCACGCTAAAGCCATGACCCTGTATCGTCTCCGTCACCTCTGAGATCTCCATACCGAAGCGCAGATCGGGCTTGTCGCTACCATAGCGATCCATAGCCTCGTACCAAGTCATGCGTCGTAGTGGCGTGGGGAGGTCAATGCCGCGGATCTCCTTAAAGAGGTGCTTCGCCAGCCCCTCGAAGGTGCTCAAGATGTCGTCCTGCTCCACGAAGCTCATCTCGCAGTCTATCTGCGTGAACTCAGGCTGACGGTCTGCACGCAGGTCCTCATCTCTAAAGCACTTCACGATCTGGAAGTAGCGATCCATACCTGCCACCATCAGCAGCTGCTTGAAGGTCTGTGGCGACTGCGGGAGTGCGTAAAATTGCCCTGGATTCATACGACTAGGTACTACGAAGTCTCGCGCACCCTCGGGCGTCGAACCGATCAGCATCGGCGTCTCTATCTCTAGGAAGTGAAGCCCATCGAGATAGCGTCTCGTCTCCATCGTCATACGGTGACGCAGCTCTATATTGCTCAGCACTGGTCTACGACGTAGGTCTAGGTAGCGGTACTTCATACGCAGGTCATCGCCACCGTCGCTCACATCTTCGATGGTAAAGGGTGGCGTATCGGCACGGTTCAGTACCTTCATACGATCTGCGAGGATCTCGATCTGTCCCGTGGGGATCTTCTCATTGACACTGCTGCGTAGGCGTACGGTACCCGTCACCGCCAGCACCCACTCACGCCCCACCTCGCTCAGGAGAGCCTGATGAGACTCATCAAAGAAAATCTGCGTAATGCCATATCTATCACGTAAGTCGAGGAAGGTCATAGCTCCCATGCGACGAATCTTAGCGACCCAACCCGCGAGCGTCACCTGCTGTCCCTCGTCAGAGGCACGCAGAGCTCCACACGTATGCGTTCTGTACATAATCTGATGCTACCTATATCTATATTTATCTTTAGCTTGTATCACAGAGACCAAAGCACCATGCGCTCCAAGTCTCCACTAGCACAAAAGTACACAAAAACAAGCACATGAGTAGGACTACACGGGTTAGAGATTAGACTCTAGAAGCAGTAGAGCCTCTAGTCTTCTAACCTCTAGCCTCTAATCTCTATCTCCCTCACAGAGCTATTCGTGAATCTTCACGGAGAAAATAGAAAATCGCCACGGAGGAAAGAAGGATTTTCCTCGGACATATCATTTGATTCTTCCGAAGTTTCATCTGATTCCTCCGAAGTATCGTTTGATTCTTCCGAAGAAATTCCTTCTTTCCTCCGTGGCGATTTTCGATTTCCTCGGTAGAAATTTTAGACTCCTCTCACAGTGTAAAAAGAAACTTGAGGGTGGCTCGAAACAAATTTCTAATTCCGCTGAGCTAGTTATCTAAATGAACTCAAGCTCAATACTCATCAGATTGTAAGCCTTGCACTATCTATAAAAAATTCCCCATCAGGAAGAGCGAAGTCGTCCTGATGGGGGAGTATTATCAGTGTGATATTAGTCGCTCAGTGAGCGACCACTATCAATTTATTTCTTGTAGTACAGCTCCTCAGCTTCGGTCTTACGGCCCATCATGTCAAGTGCGATAGCTGTGGGCAGCTTAACACGAGAGTCTGACTGCATGGTAGCGAGTAGCTTGTAAGCCTCAGCAGCATTCTTGTCATACTGAAGAAGAGCATTGGCATAGTTAAGCTTGGCAACAACGTCGTTGCGATTCTGCTCGTAAGCTGTGCGATAGATAGCTACAGGGTTCTCACCAGCTGCGATCTTTTGGTTAGCTAGCGTGTACAGCTCATTTTGGCTTAGCAACTTAGGATTCGTCGAATAGATGTGTGCCAACTCTGAGGCCTCAAAGGGACGTACTCGATAGCCCATCGTAAAGGTGGTGCGTCGTAGACCTGGATAATAGTTGTCTAGGAGGTTGCGGTAAACCTTGCCTCCGTCAAGAGCCTTGATGTCAGCCTCACGCTGCGTGTCGGTATCATACTTACTTATGATGTCAAGGATCTCCTGACGCTCAGGTATAGCACTGGCGTCTACGACCTTGCGCAGTCCTTCCCAGTCTTCACCCATACCCTCAGCAATAACATTGGCACGACCGATGAGCTTCGGATAGGTACGCTTGACGTGATCATAAAGTGTTTTAGTACGTCTCTCAGAGAGATCCTTGTTGTGACTAAAGGAACCCTCAGGTGATGCATATCCTCGGATGTTGACAGACTGGAGCTCTGCGCCCTCAATCTTTGTAGCTCGCTGGACAAACTCGCCTAGGCGGGCTAGCTCCTGTGCATTGCCCTTATAATCCCTACGCAGGTCATCCTTGTCTACTGCAAACTGTACCTTGGCATCAAAGTTCTCAGAGTACTCTTTGAAGGTTGTAGCCGCTGGCTCTATGTAGTTGTACTTATAGTTTTCAGGACCAAAGACAGACATGGACTGTGGGTCTCCTTGTGCCAAGAAGGCACTCTTAGGACAGTTGCCACAGCTATAGGTCTGTACCTCTAGCTCCATATGACCACGAGCCATCCAGCTCTCGAAGGGGCTTTCATAAACCATGTGAGGCAAATCATTGATGCCACGTGCATAGACAGAGCCTTCTGGACGTGAGTAGACCTCGCGTCCGAGAGCCTCCTCATTGCGAAGGTCGTGCTGACGCTTGAGGATCTTATAGCGAGCATTGCCTGCTACATATATATCCTTGAAGCGTACTGAGTCGCTTCTATCTGCGGCCACATAGATCGGGGTAATCCGAACAAGTTGCTGTGCACGCACGGTGACATAAGGAGCTACATCCAGCTCTATGCGAAGCTGGTTGCTATTCATGTCTCGTGTGACTTTGCAGTGCTCTGATGAGAGTGCAATCGTCTGAGTCACCTCTGCCTTGGCGAGTTGCTGAGCACATAGTGTCCCTCCGACGGTAAATAGTAGCGTCGAGAGGAGTATGAGTAAACGGGATATCTTGATATTCATAATCTTGGTGTCTATGTTGTTATATGTGCTACTGACGATTACTTGAAGAAGAAGACATACGAGATAGTAGCCTTCGTGGGTCCGACATAGTTAGCCTTACCCTCGTCAATTTTCGTACCGCAACGCTGGCAGGGGAACTTGTCATATAGTATGCGAGCATAACCTGCACCTAGCGAGAACTCAAGAGAGGAGCGTGTCGAAAGCACCCATTGGTAGCCGACGCTGAGACCACCTCCGTAGAACCAGCCTTGGTAGCGGTGATCCTTCATGATAGAGTTTTTGTTCTCTAAGACGAAGGGAATGTCTATACCTCCCACGTTCATCTGACCTACATGTCCATGTAGACCAAGGAACCACCCATTGAAGACATCGCAGAACCAGTACCTAAGCTCAGGCTGGGCCATCCAGTGAGCCCACTTGGTCTCACTATAGTTTGGCTTGTCTGCGTCTAGGTTGAATAGGAATGCGTTCCATCCAACTTGGGTGTCGAAGGTAAACTTATTGCCCATCGCAAACTCTAGTGAGAGGTTGGGCGTCAGGATGGCATCGTAAGCTAAGTTGTTTTTGAGTGCAACTCGCTGTGCCGTGGCTGCAAGTCCAATAGTTAGGACGAGGCCGATTGTAATCACTATCTTTCGTATCATAGTAAGTGGTTTGGCTACAATTTCAATTATTTCTGTGGGACAAAGTTACGGTATTTGACTCAAACAAACCAGCTTATTAAGGAGAATCGACTTGTCAAAAACGGTATTTCTTTTGACCTTTTCGATATTTAATTCTTCCTTATGGTCGTCATCGCTATAAAAGAGGGCATAAGCAAGGCGACAGCGTACATCCATTCATCGGAATAGTTCGCTGTCGCCTCATGCTTTGCTCTCTTCGATTGATTTATCGACTCAGAGATGCCTTAGCCGAAGTTATCGTAGTTGATCTGCTCAGGCGGTACGCCTAGGTTGTCCAGCATCGTGATGGCTGCTGCCGACATAGGACCAGGACCGCACATGTAGTACTCGATATCCTCAGGAGCTTCGTGATCCTTGAGGTAGTTATCGTAGATGGCTTGGTGAATGAAGCCCGTAAGTCCCGTCCAATTGTCCTCAGGCAGTGGTGCCGAGAGCGCGATGTGGAAGGAGAAGTTCGGGAACTCACGCTCGATAGCGCGGAAGTCCTCCTCGTAGAAGATCTCACTGCGTGAGCGTGCTCCGTACCAGAAAGAGACCTTGCGGGTCGTATGCTCCGTAAGGAATAGATGTAGGAGCTGCGCACGTAGCGGAGCCATACCTGCACCTCCACCAATGTAGAGCATCTCGGCATCGGAGTCCTCGTGGATGTGGAAGTCTCCGTAAGGACCGCTCATGGTTACCTTGTCTCCAGGCTTGAGACTAAAGATGTAAGAAGAAGCGATACCTGCGGGTACCTTCTGCCAGGTGTGTGTCACACGATCCATCGGAGGCGTGGCGATACGTACGTTGAGGGTGATGATATTACCCTCAGCCGGATAGTTTGCCATAGAGTAGGCGCGGACAGTCTCCTCGGTGTTCTTTGCCGTGAGGCTCCACATGTTGAACTTATCCCAGTCGCCACGGAACTGATCCTCGACAGCGTAGTCGCTATACTTCACCTCATACTTAGGAATCTTGATCTGAGCGTAGCTACCGCTCTTGAACTCCATGTGCTCACCCTCGGGGAGCTTGACGACAAATTCCTTGATAAAGGTAGCAACATTCTTATTAGAGATGACTTCGCACTCCCACTCTTTGACACCGAAGACGCTCTCAGGGACGATCACCTTGAGATCCTCCTTGACTTTCGTCTGACAGCCGAGACGCCAGTGAGCCATCTGCTCTTTGCGAGAGAAGAAGCCCTTCTCCGTAGCGAGGATCTCTCCTCCACCCTCTACGACACGACAGCGACACTGTCCACAGCTACCGCTACCACCGCAGGCACTAGATAGGAAGATGCCTTCGTTCTGTAGCGTGTTGAGGAGCGTACCGCCCATCGGCACCTCTAGGTCTTTAACATCATTGACATTGATATGTACGTTGCCAGAGGGGATGAGCTTACTCTTAGCTACTAGGAGTACCACGACGAGGAGCAGTACGACCAGGAGGAAGACCGCTACACTAGAGACTATTATTAAGGTCATTTGATCCATATCTGTAGGCGATTAGAGTTTGACACCTGAGAAGCTGAGGAACGCGATACCCATCAGACCGGTGACGATGAGCGTGATACCAAATCCTCTCAGAGGCTTCGGTATATTACTATAAGCTAGACGCTCACGGATAGCTGCCAGGCCGACGATAGCGAGCATCCAACCAATGCCAGATCCGAGTCCATAGACAGTTGCCATACCCGTATTGATGAAGTCACGCTGCTGCATGAAGAGTGAACCACCGAGGATCGCACAGTTCACAGCGATGAGCGGTAGGAAGATACCGAGCGAGTTGTATAGCGAAGGACTGTAACGCTCCACGACCATCTCTACCAGCTGCGTAAAGGAGGCGATGACGGCGATGAAGACGATCAGCGATAGGAAGCTCAGATCGACCGAAGCAAACTCCGCACCGAGCCACGACAATGCTCCCGCCTTAAAGACGTAGGTCTCCAGGAGGTAGTTGATCGGTAGCGTACAGGTGAGGATAAAGGTTACTGCCAGCCCCAATCCGAGTGAGGTCTTGACATCTTTGGATACGGCTAGGTAAGAGCACATACCTAGGTAGTAGGCAAAGATCATATTGTCGACAAAGATCGACTTGAAAAATAGACTTAGATAATCCATTGCTTAGACTTTAATCTGTGTGTGACCAATGTATTATATGGATTGGAGAGCTTACTGCTCCTGTAGATCCTTGTTTTTACTACGCTGTATCCATACGATGCAGGCGAGGACGATGAGTGCCATAGGAGGCATGATCATCAAGCCATGATTGACATAGCCCATATCATAGAAAGACTGCGGGATAATCTGATATCCGAGTAGCGATCCTCTACCGAGTAATTCACGGACGAAGCCGATGATCACCAAAACGAGTCCATAGCCCAGGCCATTGCCGATACCATCGAGGAAAGAAGCCTTAGGACCATTTGCCAAGGCAAAAGCCTCTAGTCGTCCCATCAAGATACAGTTCGTAATGATCAAACCAATGTAGACCGACAGCTCCTTAGAGACGTCGTAGACATAGGCCTTGAGTACCTCATTGACGATCGTCACAAGCGCAGCGACCACCACCAGCTGTACGATGATACGGATACGATTAGGTATCGTGTTACGCAGTAGCGATATGATCACGTTCGCAAAGGCGACGACCACCGTCACCGATAGAGCCATCACCAGAGCGGGCTTGAGCTGAGCTGTGACCGCCAGTGCCGAGCATATACCGAGCACCTGTACGGTGACAGGGTTATTCTTATTGAGAGGTCCTAGGAAAACCTCTTTATTACTTATCTTACTCATAGCTTAGATTACTCTCTCTTGATTATTCTACTGCTACTGCTTGAGCACCACGTATCTGCTCTATGTAAGGGAGGTACTCGTGGATAGAACTCCAGAGCATGTTGTTGACGCCATTGCTCGTGAGCGTACCGCCAGAGATACCATCTACGTAGTCTTGGTCAGAGAGTGTCCGACCATGCTTGACTACAGCGATAGACTTAAACTGGTCGTCACGATAGAGCTGCTTACCGACGAACTCCTCTGAGAAGTGCTTCGTCGCAATCTCTGCACCTAATCCTGGAGTCTCACCAGCGTGCGAGAAGTCGGTGCCGTAGACAGTCGACCCGTCTGCCTGCACAGCAAGGAAGCCCCAGATAGCTCCCCATAGACCAGCTCCATCCATCGGGAAGATGTAGAGCTGCTGCCCCTCGACCTCCGCAACATAGACAGGGAGTCCGAGAGAAGGGTCTTGCTGACGGAGCTTAAACTGGTTGGCCGTGTTCATCTGGAAAGCCTCATTCTGAGCAATCTGGTCTCCCTCGAACGTAGCAATCACTTCGCCCTGACCATTGACCAGTAGCTCTTGCTTGATCACCTTCGTATAGGTGGGGATGACTTGATCTTTCGTAGGCTCCAGATGTACAGCACGTAGTATCTGCTGCATCTTGTCGATACGCTCATTCTCTAGTTGCGGCTTGCGTAGCGCCACAGCAGTGAGCGCTAGAGCTATTGCGACTACGACCACCATAATGGCTGCGTAGAGGATCGTGTAGGTATTACTATCTCTATTCATAGTCGTAAGGAAGATCAATGTTTAGCTGCCGCCCAGCGCTTCTTGCGCTTGGAGACGTTGTTGTTTACTACCACATAGTCGATGAGCGGTGCGAAGACGTTCATCAGCAAGATAGCGAGCATCATACCCTCAGGATAACCAGGGTTGAGGACACGTATGAAAACACACATGACACCCACGAGGAGACCGTAGATCCACTTACCCGTCTCGGTACGTGCCGAGGTAACAGGGTCAGTTGCCATGAAGACTAGACCGAAGGCAAAGCCACCGTAGAGTAGATGATGCGCAATGTCGAGCTGCATCGCAGCGGTCGTGCCGATCGCGTTAAAGAGGAGCGTCATCAGCGCTGCACCCACGACGCCACTCACGATCACCTTGTAGCTAGCTACGCCTGTCCAGATGAGCAGGATAGCACCAAGTAGGATCGCAAAGGTCGAGACTTCACCGATACTACCGGGTATAAAGCCCCAGAAAGCGTCCCATAGTGTAGAGGGCTCGCCCATCGTGTTAACGATCGCGGGGAGCGTATCACCAGCCGTAGCCACCTGACCTAGAGGAGTAGCCCCTGAGAAGCCATCGACAGCAGCTGTAGCCATATCGCCACCACCACCGAAGCCAAAGATAGGCTCCGTACGAACGAAGACCTTGTCACCAGTCATAGCTGCTGGATAGGCAAAGAAGAGGATGGCACGGGTGATCAGCGCCACGTTGAAGACGTTGTAGCCCGTTCCACCGAAGACCTCCTTGGCGAAGATCACCGACATAGCGACAGCCACAGCAATCATCCAGAGTGGCGTGCCAATGGGCACTATCATCGGAACCAGCATACCTGTCACGAGGTATCCCTCCTGGATCTCTTCGTGCTTCCACTGTGCTACGGTAAACTCGATACCCAGTCCCACTACGTAGGAGACCACGATCTTAGGCAGTACTGCTAGGAAGCCAAACCAAAACATCGACCAGAAGCCAGCCGTCTGACCGATCGCGATGAAGTGCTGGAGTCCCACATTGTACATACCAAAGAGTAGCGCAGGCACCAGTGCTAGCACCACGGTACTCATGACACGCTTGCTATCTATCGCATCATGTACATGCACACCTCCTTGTGGAGCCGCCGTTGTGTGCGGCACATAGAGGAAGGTCTCAAACCCGTCAAAGAGCGAGTGAAACGCACGCAGCTTACCCCCAGGCTCAAACTGCGAGCGTCGCTTATTGAATCTATCTTTTAGTGACATATAATATAGTAGTCAAGTCCATAGCCTTACGATGAGGAAGCTTTGCTCCCCCCGTGAGGCTGTTTTTTTTAGTTCATCTCCTTATATAGTAGGTCTAGACCTTGACGCACGATGTGTTGTAGCTCCATCTTGGAAGTGTCGACGAACTCGCACAGGGCGAAGTCCTCAGGTGCCACCTCGTAGATGCCAAGCTCCTCCATCTTGTCAATATCAAAAGCTATAATCGCCTTCAGCAGATACTCCGCATAGATATCTAGCGGGAAGACGCTCTGCAGCTCATGACTCATGATCATCGCACGCTTGCCTCCCTTGAGGCGAGCATCCAGTGTATACTGTTTGCGAGGCATGAGCCAGCTGAGATAGGTACGGCTCTGGCTAAACTCTCCAAATCGGGGCATAGCCCACCCGAGCAGCTCATCACGATCAGCCCCATCAGGGATCACCGTGATCTGGTCGCAGCTCATCGGGAGGAAAGGACGCTCCTCCGTGAGCTGAGTGCCTGTCAGCACATTACCTGCAATGATACGCGTCTTGCATCCATCCTGAGCCACCTTGCCCAGGCTCTCTACACGACAACCAGGCAGTAGGTCCATATAGCCATGCTCTGCAGCGTGACTACCTGTGATGGCAATGCGACGGCTGTAATCCACATGACCCGTCATCAGGAGACGACCGATGAGTACTACATCTGTAGCACGTAGTGTCCAGACCGTCTCGCCCTTATTGACTGGAGCTGTATGGTTGATTAGCACCCCCACATTACCAGCAGGATGTGGGCCTCGTACCTCTACGCTCTCCACCTCTGCGGGGAGTGTCAGAGGGCAGTCGTGTGCGACGCCTACGTAGACCTTGCCAGCTGTCAGACGAGCCAAGGCGCGTAGTCCTATACGTAGCTCCTCCTCACGTTCCTCCAGTAGATAGCCGATCTCAGGAGCTAGCGGGGCGGTCAGATGTGCTGTGACAAATATATCTCGTGGTGCGATCGTAGGATCAGCAATGCGATCGTAAGGTCTCTGACGTATGAGCGTCCATAGGCCAGACTCTAGTAGCAGTGCTTGTAGCTTGCTAGGCTCACCGTCGAGTAGTCCTTCTACGGCAAAGGTACGCTGTGCCTGACTCTCATCTGGGCGTATCTCTACGCTCATAATCTTACGCTTAGCCCCTCGATTGATTGCGACCAGCTCACCACTGACGGGTGCTGTGACCCATATCTCTGGATACTGCTTGTCGTAGACAATCGGGTCGCCAGCCTCCACATGATCTCCCACATGCACCTTCATCTTGGGCGTCAGCCCAGGTACATTATCGGGCACCCATGCATAGGTGGACGATGCTCCGCCAGAAGGTGTGGTCAGGAGGGTACGGGGCGCAGTCCCATGGAGTTTGAGATCCAAGCCTCGCTTGATAGTTATCGTTCTTGCCATGACGATCTCTCTTTAGAATCCAACAATTGGTGCAAAAGTACTCATTTTATTTGGTACTACCTCATTTTGGGTAAAAACCCTCAGGCGTGACACGCTCTAACCTATAGCACTGACAAATCTCCACCGAGGAAATCCTAAATTCCTCCGTGGAGATTTTTCATTTCCTCCGGAGGAAAGAAAAATTTCTTCGGACTTATCATCTGATTCTTCCGAAGTATCGTTTGATTCTTCCGAAGAAATTTTCCTCGCCTCCGTGGAGATTTTTCATTTTCCAGCGAGCTATTTGGAAATTCCCCCATAGAGATTAGAACAAGCCCGCACGTGGCATCGCTTCTTGTCCTTCGAAGTTGACACGCAAGCGCCTCTGCTTGATGATTGCGGCGCTATTTATTACCTTTGCAGCCGAAAGCGTCCCCTTCTCACCGCTTTTAAACAATTCTGATTATGGAAAACATTTGGAACAGCATCTTAGCTGACTTTTCGCACTTTACGCTATCGAGCTTCTTCGCGACCTTTATGATCCTCTTTGTCTCTATCGACATCATCGGAGCCATCCCGATTGCGCTGAGCCTCAAGGAGAAGGGAAGCATCTTTCACCCCAGCAAGGTGGCTATCATCTCGGGCATCATGTTCATCGCCTTCCTCCTCATAGGGGAGCCACTGCTAGGCTTCTTTGGAGTGGACGTTTCGTCCTTTGCTGTGGCGGGTTCTATCGTCCTCTTTGTGCTGGCTGTCGAGATGATCTTCGGCATACAGGTCTTTCAGGACGACAACCCTTCGGGCAGTGCAGACATCGTACCGCTTGTCTTCCCGCTCTTTGCGGGTGCAGCCTCCTTTACCGCGATCCTAACTATGAAGTCCTCTGGGACGGCGACCTCGACGCTTTTCGTCGCTATCTTACTCAATGTCGTCTGCATCTACCTAATGCTGCGGACGGTGGCCCTCCTAGAGAAGTGGCTCGGACAGGGCGGGATCTACATCTTGCGTAAGTTCTTCGGAGTCATCCTGCTAGCCATCTCCGTACGCTTCTTTATGGAGAACCTCATGATCATCCTCGAGCCTTTCTTTGTCAAGTAAAGGCTGTACACAAAACAAGTAGAGGCTCGTCCCGATCGGGATGAGCCTCTACTTGTTTTGCGACTGCGAAGAGCAGTCTACGGTTCCCCTATTGGATTGACATGTTTATTCAAGGAATGACGCACTTGACCGCCTCGACTGGTGTAGCGACGATGTAGAGTCCCTCTGTGAGGGATGCTAGCGGGATCTCGCATAGCCCATCAGCATCAGACTGAGTCTGCAACAGTAGCTGTCCCGTCATGTCATAGAGCGCGATCGGGGTGTCGGGTGCGGTAGCGATGTGTAGCATATCTAGCTCCACGCTCACTTGTAGCGTCGATTCGACTGTGGAAGTGAAGACAGGCTCGTTTGCTATCGGGAAGCCGATAGGTGCACCTGTGTCGCCACTGTTTCCTCCTAGATAGTCGCTCATCTCCCAGCCCTGTGCGTGAGCGAGGTAGAGAAGCTCCTCTTGGAATGCATTGTCAGCTCCCGCTCCCTGACTATTGAGCCAGAGGATGGTTGCTTTCTCCTCTTTGAGACGCGTGGGCAGGCTTGCAATGATCTTCTTACCCGCGTCGACGGTCAGCTTGTTGCCGTAGCAGGAGAGGAAGTTTAGCAGAGGCGTGCCACTCAACTCAATGCTTGTGAGCTGATTGTCGTGTAGTCTGAGCGTCACGAGGTGTGGTAGATCCGCTAGCTGAATGGTTGCGGGCTGATAGTTGTGCAGCTCCAGCTCACGTAGATACTGCGCCTTGGTAAGCTCTACGCCCTTAATGGTGGCTCCACTGACGATCAGTCTGTAGATGTCCCCACGAAGGAGTAGTTCTGTGCCTTCGAGTGTATAGGAGACTGGCGTCTTGGAGCTGACGACTGGCTCGGTGGTACCTGTGACTTGCATCTCGCCCAGCACGCCGACGGTGAGCTGTATGGTGCTGCCAGCCTTGTCAAAGGTAATCTTGATCATGCCCTCGCCCAGCTCAGGAGCGTCAGAGCCTCGATAGTCAAGCCCCCTGCCAAAGTCGGCAAAGTCTGCATAGTCGACCACGCGCCAGTACTTACCTAAAGCTTGATCAACAAGGGTCTTGGTGCAGACATTGCCCTCCGTCTGGCTAGGCGTATTAATCACTTTAAAAAGACCTCTCGTGAGCCCCGTACGATTAGGTAGCTTGGCGACGATCTGAGCCATCTGAGGCTCCTTGATCTGATTGTCGTAGATCTCCACTTTGCTGAGCGGTGCTCCTGTAGCGAGGGTGATCTCGGTGAGGAGGTTATTATTGCAGAGTAGCTCCTCTAGGTGAGTCTGCGCAGAGAGATCGAGCTTGGCAATGTTATTATTAAAGAGATAGAGCCTCTTGAGCTCCTTCTGTGCTGAGAGATCTATCTGCGATAGGTTGTTGTGTCCCATCTGCAGGGAGGTGAGCTTAGGATTGTTACTTAGGTCTATCGAAGCTATCTCTAGGTCTCCACAGCTGAGCTCTTCGAGTAGTGGGCAGTGTGACACGTCAAGACCCTTGAAGGGATTCTTGCTACAGCTCAATCTGCGTAGCTGCTTGCTGTGCGAGAGGTCTAGACTCATAAGCTTAGCATAAGCGCAGGAGAGCTCCTCGAGTAGAGGATACTTAGCTAGATCTAAGTTCTGTACCTTCGTGCCATAGATGTCTAGGAAGAGCAGCTTAGAGTGCTCTCCGAGGGTCAGCGTCTCAAGGTCTGAGCAATTTGATACGGAGAGACGCTCTAGCGAGGCTAGGTGCGCTACGTCTAGGGAAGTGATCTGGTTGTCACCACAGGAGAGTGCGCGGAGAGCCCCATTTTGCGTTAGATCTAGCGAGCGAATCTTATTTTTCGCCACATCTAGCTGCTGTAGCTTCGTACACTTGCTCAGATCTACTGCTGTGGGGTAGTAGTTATCCGAGTAGTCTAGGATCTCTAGGTCGGAGCATTGAGCGAGGGCTAGGCTCTTGACATAGTTGCCCTTGAGACGCAGCTCCTTGAGGAAAGAGGCTTTGGGGATGTCGAGACGCTCTAGCTGGTTGTAGGTACAGTCCAGGCATTGAAGCGCCTTGGCGTAAGCAATGTTTAGCTCGGTGAGGTTGTTATTATCACAACGTAGCTCCGCCAGCTCTTTCGCCTGACGTATGTCTAGTGCGGAGAGGTTTTGGTGCGAGAGTGTGATAGCCGTAATCGCTCCTGAGAGCTTCACATCAGCACTCTCAATGGTATAGGCGTGTGGCTTGCCATCAGCGAGGATAGCTCCTGCTAGGCCTTGGACCGTTACTGCACCATCGGCAGAGATGGTGAGTGTGATCGTCGATCCTACGGGCAGAGCCGTGGTAAATAGGATACGCGAAGCTGCGTAGCTCTGTAAAGAGCATAGGGCGAGGCCCATGAGCATAGTCATGAGTCCTCGCCTTATGATAGAGTGAAGCATAGTTCGTTTTGCTTATTGTGTTATGACCACCTTATCAGTCTGTGTGCTGTCAGAAGAGATCGTGCGGACGATATATAGTCCGTCAGGTAGCTCGCTGACGCCCATGTCAATGCGCTGGCATGGTGCTGTATGGTAGTCACGGAGTAGCTGACCCGTGGTGTCGTACACTTGAAGACCCTCTAGGGATGCACCCTCAGCAGTGATCGTACCGTAAGCGTACTGTACCGTTGTGGAGCCATTGTCTACTAGCTCCTGAAGGTGACGTGGTGAAGCCTCAAAGACATAGATAAAGTCAAAGGTCTTCCTAGGATCTCCATATCCATACTTCCAATGCTCGGCCTTCTTGCAGTAACCCTTGAGGTCATAGCTAAACTCGCCGAAGCCACCGTTTTCCTCTGTAATAGGTAGCATAGGCCAGAAGACCTTGGTCTTAGCCTTGTCGTCGTACTGATAGCGGAGCTCGAAGACTGGATCTGCCTTACCCTTCTCAGGATCGGTCTCACCCGGATTGTACGTATAGTTCATCGCTTTGACACTAGACATAAGTCCCTGCTCATCCCATGTGTAATGCTCACCCTTCATATAGAGCCACTTGGTCTGAACGGCTGCATACTTAACCTCTGACTTCTGTCCCTTGTCGTTGTAGCTATAGAAGGTCTTGCCTGTGGGCGTCGAAACGGTGGGGTGATTAGTGTCTACTCCCGTAGCCTCTCCAAACTGCTCCTCGATGAGCTGTCCCTTGTCGTTGTAGATGTAATCATTCATCACTTTGGCGCTCTGCTCTGCCCAATAGTCTATCTGTCCATCGGGTCGGTAGGCGATCTTGGTATCAGCCATATCATTGTTGAAAAGCTTCATCTGGCGTCTTACCATACGCCCCTTATCATCGTAAGTGTAGTGTGTAAACATACTGGGCTTGCCATCCTTTGCATAGTCATAGGCTAGCGTGATGTCAATGTCTGAGATACGTCCCTCCTCATCATATCGTATGTCGTGACGAGACTCGACAGTTCCGTCTCCTTTTATGGCGGTGCGGGATACCCACTTCTTATTTTCGTCATAGCCATAGGTGTAGACCGTTGCCGTAGCGACCGTAGGCTCGACCTTCGTTAGGTAGTACTCGTAAGCGGTTGCTGAGCCTGAACCACCCTTTGCGAAGGTAGCCGTGATCTTGCTATCCTCAAAGAGCTGGAACTCTAGATCCTCTAAGATATCATCGTCGTTGACCTTGAGCTCCTGTAGCTCGTAGCCCTCCTCAGGTGTAGCGACTACCTTGTAGGTCTCACCTTGTGGCATAAATGCTAGATCCTCCTTGTCGTAACCCTCGATAGTGATCTGCCCGTGAGCAGTCTCTTCGATGGTAACCTTAGCATACTCAAAGATAGGTGTGGGCTCTCCATACTCATCCTCATTCTTGCTAAATAGTGCCCACCCCTTGCGTCTAGCTACACTAGCAGCCTTGGGTGACCAAACATTGCCCTCCTTGTATGTAACCTTAGTGCCAAGAGCAAAGATCTTGTAGGCTGGCATCATCGCGTTGTAGTCGGCACTATGATCTGCAAGGCTCTCTACAATGGCTAGCGTAGCCTCCGCAGGAAGTGCACAGAGGTGCAAGCTGAGCAGCTTAAGCTTGGGGCAATTGGAAACGTTTACCTTGGCAAGTTTCTGGCAGCGCTCTAGGTAGACTTGAACTAGTGAAGCATGATTAGATAAGTCAATCTCCTCTATCTGTGCCTCCTGTAGGTAGATGTACTGCAGCTTGTCAGACTTAGGCAGCTGGATAGATGACAGCTCGCTACAACTAGAGGCTGTAAGCATCTCCAGTGCAGTACAATCAGAGAGATCCAGTGCGGTAACCTTCGTCTGAAGCAGGTCCAGTGTCGTCAGCTTACTCATTCCCTTTAGGTTGAGTTTCTTAACAGGGTTACGATCCACGTTTATACTCTTCAGATTGACTAGACCCGTTATGTCTAGCTCAGAGACCTCGCTGTTTTGTAGCTCTAGCTCCTCGAGTGCTGTACACCCTGTGAGGGTGACACTCTGAAGCTTCATGTTGGCGTTGCCCTTGAGGATCTTTAGTCCTGTACAGCCCGTTAAGTCTAGTGCAGGCAGGGAGCTGTAGGCACAGTTTAGCTCTTTGAGCGTGGTGACATTCTTAGCTTGTAGGTCGGAGATCGAGCTATTGTTGACGCTAAGCTTCTCGATCGTCTTTGAGTTGGTGATATCTACTACAAAAAGCACGCTAGAGCTGCAACTAATAGACTTAACAGCACCACGGATCGTAATCTCCAGCCCTGTGGGCATATAGGATTTACGATCCGCGGCATAAGTCTCTGTGACTCCATCGATGGTTATTTCTCCCTCTCCCTGTACGTCTAGTGAGAGTGGCATAGGCTCATCGTCATCGTTGGTAGGGAGCTCTATGAGCTTCATAATAATGACGTTTCCCTCGCCAGCCTTTTGAGCTGATAGTGGCGCATAAATAGCCATCCCGAGGAGGGCTAGCAGCGTAGCAATAAGTAATCGGTGATTCATTGTTTTGAGTTTGTTTTGATTAGGACTATTTGTTTCTCAACACGTACACTATCGTACTTGTTGCGACAAAGGTAGTAATTATTTGTTTAGTACACAATAGCAATACATTGGTACGACAATCACCTACTCGGAAGTTCTATTAGGACTTTCTAAACTCTCGGCTTCTATAGCAGGATCGAGAGACTTCTAATCGCTTAGATGAACAGTTGCTACCGAATAAATCAATAATCTCACGGAAGAAATCAGGAAATTCTTCGGAGGAAATTTGCGATTTCCCCGGAGGAACAAAAAAATTCTTCGGACTTATCATTTGATTCTTCCGAAGTATCATTTGATTCTTCCGAAGTATTTTCCCATAGTTCGTTGGAGATTTTTTATTTTCCAGTGAGCTATTCAGGAATAGCTTCAGAGGAATTGGCAGTTGACGAGATCGGAGGTGCTCGGAGTGAAGTCGGATGAACAGAGAGGCTGGCGTGACGGGCAACCCACTGATCGTTATGCCATCTTTCTTTCTCCTTCGAGCCCATATATCTAGTCGTGAGCGCTATTTTTTCGTACCTTCGTACCGAATAATCGAATCTTTAGATAAAGCATAATGATTGATCCAAAAGAACTACAGCAGATGGGCTTCGCTACGCGTGCCATCCATGCTGGTAGCGAGCGCAATCAGCACGGTACGCTGGCTACTCCTATTTATCAGACCTCTACCTTCGTCTTTGACTCTGCGGAGCAGGGCGGCAGACGCTTTGCCCTTGAGGAGGATGGGTACATCTACACCCGTCTAGGGAACCCTACCTGCACTGCTGCTGAGCAGAAGGTCGCCTTTCTAGAGGGCGGCGAGGCTTGCGTCAGTGCCTCTTCGGGCATCGGTGCGATCACCTCAGCTATCTACCCCTTGGTACAGGCTGGTGACCACATCGTCGCTGGTAAGACGCTCTACGGCTGCACTTACTCATTCCTCGAGCACGGACTCTCACGCTTTGGTGTGGAGGTGACTTTCGTTGATGCGCGCAATCTTGATGAGATCAAGGCTGCTATGCGTCCCAACACGAAGCTAGTCTATATCGAGACACCTGCCAATCCTAATATGTATCTGACGGATATCGAAGGCGCTGCCAAGATAGCTCACAGCCAGGAGGGGACTGTCCTGATGGTCGACAATACCTACTGCACGCCCTTTATCACGCGTCCTCTAGACCTCGGTGCTGACGTGGTAGTACACTCAGCTACGAAGTATCTGAATGGTCACGGTGACGTGATTGCCGGATTTGTTGTCGGTCGCAAGGATTATATCGACCAGGTGCGTCTCTTTGCTGTCAAGGATATGACGGGATCAGTCCTAGGCCCGTTTGAGGCTTACCTGATCGCTCGTGGTATCAAGACGCTAGAGATACGTATGGAGCGTCACTGCGCTAATGCACAGCGTGTCGCTGAGTTCCTAGAGAAGCATCCTGCTATCGCATCGATCGCTTATCCAGGTCTCAAGAGCTTCCCACAGTATGAGCTGGCTAAGAAGCAGATGCGCCTACCAGGTGCTATGATCGCTTTCGAGCTGAAAGGTGGTCTAGAGGCTGGTCGTAAGCTGATGAATAGCCTCCACCTAGCTACGCTATGCGTGAGCCTCGGTGATGCTGAGACACTTATCGAGCACCCAGCTAGCATGACGCACTCGCCCTACACACCGGAGGAGCGTGCTGCTTCTGACATTGGCGAGGGTATGGTACGTCTCTCGATCGGTCTGGAGAATGTCGAGGACATCATCGCAGATCTGAAGTGTGGACTAGACGCACTCCTATAATTGAACAGGTAAAGGCTATAGCCTACTACTAATAAATAGGAACTCCCCCCATCTCAGTCGTCGAACTGTGATGGGGGGAGCTTTTTTGTGTCGAGGCTGTCGGCTTGTGCAACTTTGCTAGTCGCGCACCTCGTAAGTTTTACTATCTGATATGATATAGTGCATCGGCACGTCCCATGGCTCTAGCGGAATCTGCTCGACAATCTGCATCGAGGAGGTGACCGCTACTCGAAGTGCGTGTGGACAACGTGCGAAAAAGCGATCGTAGAACCCCTTGCCACGCCCCATACGTCCACCATGCTGGTCGAATGCTAGTCCTGGTACTAGAATGAGTTCTATCTCTGCAGGGTCTACCGCCTCTTCGACAGCGGCGGTGGGCTCTAGGATCTTGTAGTCTTCGCTGGTGATGAGCGAGTCGGACTGATAGCTGTAGAAGTTGATATCGTCTCCCTCGACACGGGGGATGAGTAGTCTCTTCTCGCCTTGATACCGCTCTAGGATAGCCGTCAAGTCTACCTCATCGGGCAGGGCACAATAGAGTGCTACACAATGACTGCGCACGAAGGGCAGAAACGCCTCTATCTGCTGGCAGACACTCTCCGAGACCGTCTGTCTGTACTCCTCAGTCCATTCACTACGCATCTTAGCACGAACAGTACGGCGTAGTGCTTTCTTCTCTTCTTTTACTTTGTCACAACCCATCATAGTGTGTGGTAATTCTCTTGTAGATACTGCTCTGCACTGCTGATCATCGGATCATCTTGAGTCATCACCTGATAGAAGCCAGTAGCACCAAAGAGGTGATTAGCTATCAAGGCATACATCTGTAGCAGCAACCGCTGTGAGGCTTGTCGCAGCATCTGCGGACGCTGGGCGACACCCCGCTCAGCGGCATATGCCGCTAGGTCTCTAAGGATGGACTGCTGCTGAGCAAGCAGTGCTGTGAGCTCTTGGACAGAGCCCATCTCACGAAGGGTCTCTCTATTTAGGTCTACGTAGTAAAAGGCATACTCTTGCATCAGTCCAGACATGATCAGACGTGCTGCATAAGCATTGATCATCGCGGTGTCTTGCGGGACGAAGATGTCTGGCATAATTCCATAGCCACTGAAGAGGAGACGCCCCTTATCGCTATGATACTCCCGCTGCTTTTGCTTAGTCAGTGAGAGCGTGTCGGCATAGTCCCCCACAGGCTTGATCCCCGAGACACTCATGAGGCTCTCCTCGATCGAGGATAGACTTCCCTGCTCATAAGGACGCTGTATGTTACGACCCGAGGGGGTATAGTAGCGAGCCACCGTGAGACGTACACTAGAGTGATCTGGGAAGGTAAAGGGCTGCTGAACCAAACCCTTGCCATAGGTCTGTCGCCCTACGATCATCGCCCGGTCGTGGTCTTGCATCGCTCCCGAGAAGATCTCAGAGGACGAGGCACTATTCTCATTAACCAGCACCACTAGAGGCAACTTCTGTAGCATGCCTTCACCATTGGCGACCACATCTTCACGAGGCATCGTACGCCCCTCGGTGTAGACGATCAGCTGATCCTTGCTGAGGAACTCATTGGCAACGGCAACGGCTGCATCCATGTAGCCACCCGTATTATCTCTCAAGTCCAAGACCAGTGCTTTCGCTCCAGATCGCTGTAGCTGTCCCCACTGCTGGATAAACTCGTCATAAGTAGTACGCGCCCAGGTGGTAATCTGCATCAGTCCGATGGTCGGCGTCAGCATATAGCTTACATCGATACTCCTAATCGGCACCGGACCACGCACCACGTTCACATTCCGTCGCTCCTGCTGACGTAATATAGAGAGATGTACCACCGACCCTTCGGGACCTCTGAGCGCTGAGGTGATAGTATCTTGATTGTTGCGCTCACCGAGGAGACTCTTGCCGTCACAAGCTAAGATACGATCGCCCGGCTCCAGCCCTGCGGTCTCGGAGGGACCACCAGCGAACACTTGATCGACAACAATCGTGTCGGTGATGATGTTGTAGATGATTCCTATTCCCTCAAACTGTCCCTCCAGTCTCTGCTCCTCGCGTTCCGACTCTAGCGGTGGAATATAAGTAGAGTGCGGATCAAGCGACCCGAGCATATAAGGAAGTATGTCCGTACGTAGCTGCTCGATATCGACTGAGTCTACATAATACTTCTCCACTAGCTGCAGGACCTGGTCAAACTTATCAGCGTGCGTGATATTCCGATAACGAGAAAAGAGCCAAAAAACAGCTGCGCCAATGAGCGCACCCACAAGGAGACAGATCAAATATTTATACTGACGACGCATATCCACCATTTGTTCTTCTCAATATCTAGATATATACTAAAGGTGCGAGGTGTCGGCAGTAGACGAGATATCGTCCATCGGTATATAGACCACTTCAATGCCAGCACGCTCGAGTAGCTCGACACCATCAGTGAGTCGGTACTGCTCACCATACACGACACGTCGTATGCGACTCTGGATGATCAGCTTAGCGCACTCTAGACAGGGAGAGGCGGTGATGTAGATAGTCGCGCCCGTGCAGTTATTGCCCGAGGCAGCCACCTTGGTAATAGCATTGGCCTCAGCGTGGAGGACGTAAGGCTTAGTGATCCCTTCGTCATCTTCGCAGACATTCTCAAATCCCGAGGGCGTACCATTGTATCCGTCCGAGATGATCATCTGATTGTGCACGATGAGAGCGCCTACTTGTCGGCGTTGACAGTAAGAGTTCTCAGCCCATATACGAGCCATGCGCAGATAACGGCGATCCAAGATCGTCTGCTTTGAGTCAGAAGCAGAGGGGGTAGTCGGTGTGATTGTCATCGTGTAGTGATTTACTCATAACGTAAACCGCTACAAAGGTACTGATTATTTAAAACAAATGGTAGTGATACCGATACACCGAACGCAGGGCGATTTTGACGGGTAACGATTCTGACGAATAACGATTTTGTAGGGACGCACGGTCTGTGCGTTCGTCCCCGTTAAAAACACGACGCTGTAACATTTGATACAACGGACGCACAGACCGTGCGTCCCTACAAGGCGACGTGGGCGGACGCACCGTCGTGCGTCCCTACAAAATTGTTATTCGTCTGCGCCCTAGCGGAGAGCGTAGGTAGCGCGGACGGTGACGGAGATCGTCTTGTGACGTGAGGAGGTGTTGAACGCGCCACCCCACGAGTAGTCTTCGCCAGCGTTCTTGCCGACGATCTGGAAGACGCCCATCGAGGCATTCTGCAGCTTACCCACCTTGCCACGGCTTCCCGAGGCGATTTCCTCAGCACGATCTAGTGCGTCCTCGGAGGCTTGGCGGAGCATCTGATGCTTGAGGTCGTCCAGGCTCGTGTAGTAGTAAGCAGGCGCTTGGCTCGTTATCTCGACCCCCTGAGAGATCAGCGAGGAGATACTCTTCGACAGCTCCTCGACACCATCTAGGTCTCCGCTGGTCACGGTCACAGTCTGTGTGAGAACGTAGCCGTTAGGCACCTGCTGATAGTTGCCGTGCGTATCGTAGCCACTGCTGTAGTTCTGCGTCACATCTAGGCTCCCGAAGGAGTAGCCGTCAGACTTCAAGCCAGACTGTTTGAGATAATCCTGTACGACAGCCCGCTCACGCTCTATCTCCGTGTAGGCATCGCCCAGCGTAGCACGCTGCACACGGAAGGAAGCACTCCACACGATCAGATCACTCTCGAAGTCTTGCTCCGCATTGCCCGTAACTGAGACGATACGCTGCTTGCGTACCGATAGATAGGTCGACCCTGCGATCCAAATGCCTAGTACAAAGGCGATGGCCAGCACCAAGGCTGCCCAAAAGGTCCATTGCTTGTTCATATCCATACCTATTTAGATTAAATGATTTCTGCAGACGAAGCGACGCATACCGCTAGCGCAGCATTACAGTCCCTTCTCGAGGAGATACTTCTCCACCTCGAGCGCAGCGCGGCAACCAGTACCCGCAGAGGTGATCGCCTGACGATAGCGTGGATCAGCCACGTCGCCAGCGGCAAAGACACCCTCCACACTGGTGAGCGGTCTCCCCTCTCGCGTTACGATGTAGCCCGCTGCATCCAGCTCGAGCTGACCTGCGAGGAAGTCCGTATTGGGCTTGTGTCCGATAGCCAGGAAGAAGCCATCGATCGCTATATCACGCTTAGCCTCCTCGGGGGTTCCCTTCTTATATACGAGGTGAGCGCCCTCCACGCCATTGTCGCCAAAGAGTCCGACCGTGTTGTGCTCGAAGAGCACCTCTATATTCTCCCGTGCGAAGAGTCTCTCCTGCATCACCTTCGAGGCGCGCAGATGATCCTTGCGCACGATCAGGTAGACCTTCTCAGCGATACCTGCCAGGTAGAGCGCCTCCTCGCAAGCCGTGTCGCCACCGCCTACGACAGCGACACGCTTCTTGCGATAGAAGAAGCCGTCGCACGTAGCGCATGCCGAGACTCCCATGCCAGCATACTTCGTCTCATCGTCTAGTCCCAGATACTTAGCCCGAGCACCCGTAGCAAGTATGACAGAGTGAGCCGTCAGCTCCGTAGAGCCGTCTATCTCTACCTTGAAGGGGCGCTCCGAGAGATCTATGCGCGTCACCTCGCCTGAGCGAATGTCTGTGCCAAAGCGCTCCGCCTGCTGACGCATCTGCTCGAGGAGCTGAGGACCCGTGATTCCCTCAGGGAAGCCGGGGAAGTTCTCCACCTCAGTGGTTGTCGTGAGCTGTCCGCCAGGCTGTAGTCCCTGGTAAAGGACAGGCGATAGATTAGCACGTGAAGCGTAGATAGCTGCGGTGTAGCCCGCAGGTCCTGACCCGATAATGAGGCAGCGTATGGTCTTATCTTGTGTCATATCAGTAATAGATTCGTTAGATGGTGAAATGTATTTACCGCAAAGATATATAAATCTTACCAAGCAAGTCACCATCCAGCAGCCGATCCCGACCCGCAGTGGGATCGACGATTTGCATAGTTCAGAATATTACCTTATATTTGTCGTAGCAAGACACCGATAGGTGTCTCGCGACGTGTTCTTCATATATTATATATGTAGACGGCGCAGACCCATAGCCGCACTGCTCGATACGGAAACTCCTCAAATTTAATCGACTATTCCGAGATCATTCTGCTTACCTGATGACCGGCCTCGACATGCTCCTCGTGAGTATGTGAGTACTTGTTGCTCCAGTGGACTTCAGAGGGTGGTAGATCCTCAAAACATGTATGTTCTTCGGAGTTTTTCTAATCCACAGTGCGGCTTTTTTATGCTTGTCGCCATAGGCGGCAGGCTTTTTTTGTGCTTGTACTCAGAGGAGCGGAGAGAAGAGACGAGCGAGCGCCTCGAGCGTGCGTATCCAGAGCGAGCGCTCATTCCACTCCTCGAGGGTCAGCTGATGACACGCCTGGAGATCCTCTTCGAAAGCTTCGCTCAGCTCCTCCGCTATCTGTGTGTCATAGACGAAGGACATCACCTCCAGATTGATCTCTAAGCTACGGAAGTCCATGTTCGCACTGCCGACGCCGATGACACGCCGATCCACGACCATCAGCTTAGAGTGTAGGAAGCCACCCCTATAGCGTCTCACCTCGACGCCAGCCTGCAGGAGCTGCGTCAGATAAGAGTCCGAGGCGCGCTGCGTTAGGTAGGAGTCCCCACGCTCTGGGAGCATGACGACAACATGTACACCACGCAGAGCCGCGCTGCAGAGGCTCATCAGCAGCCCCTCAGGCGGGAGGAAGTACGGGGTCTGCACTAGGATCTCCTCATGAGCTATCGAGCACGCCTTGATGAAGGCTTGCTCGATCGTCTGCCAGTGTGCTTGCGGCCCATTCGTGAGGAACTGCATCGCTATCGGATGCTCATACGAGGCGCCCCGATCGATCCCGGCGAAGTAAGGCTCTAGGTCAAAGCGCTTGCGCACCGCCACAGCCCAGTCCACCAGGAAGACACGCTGCAGCCCAGCCACCGCACTCCCCTCAATGCGAAAGTGCGTATCGCGCCACTGCCCCAGCTCATTACCTTGCGTATAGTACTGCGCCACATTCATCCCTCCGAAGTAACCGATACGTTGGTCTATCACCACCACCTTGCGATGGTTGCGGTAGTTGATACGTAGATCGAAAAAGGGGAACCGCACCGGCAAGAACGCATAGACCTCTCCGCCAGCTCTACGCAGAGGCTTCCAAAATCCCCTCACATCGCTCCAAAAGGAGCCCAGCCCATCATAGATGACCCGGACCTTAACCCCCTCACTAGCCTTCGTCACCAGGAGATCACGGAGCTTGACACCCAGCTCGTCCGACGCAATAATGTAGTACATCAGATGGATCTCCTGCTGCGCCGAGCGAATATCCTCAAAGAGCTGTCGGTACTTATCCGTCCCCACCGTGATGATCGACATCGAGGAGGCAGCCAGCACCGTACGATCATCACTGTTGTAGAGCAACTTGCCGAGGGAGCTGTAGTAAGGATCCTCTAGCAGTGCTCGGTGAAAGCGAAAGTCCGTATGCCTCACCGGCATATGATTGATCTCCTCCAAGAAGTCCTTCGGGATCAGCCGCATGGAAGCTGCCGAGCGCCCAAAGAGCAAGTAGAGGACCACGCCCACCACCGGTAAGAAGAGCACGACCATCAGCCACGAGAACATCCGATAGATGTCATCGCCACCCGTCAGGATCACGACCACCACGCCCACGACCAGGAGCGTGTATAGGATAGTCAGCAGTATCGTCCACATAAATCTCAAGCCTAGGGGAGCCCGCAGACCGGGTGTCCTAGGCTCGCTAATCGCAAAGGTAACAATATTCCTCTAAGAAGCACCACACGCTCATCAGCGACGAAGGCGTACCCAGCAACCGTGCCGGGTACGCCTTCGCGATTATTTTGTCTTAGCAAGGAGAGTTCCTCCTCGTAGCCTTTAGTCTAGTATGGTGACCCAGCCGTGTGTATCGGGCTCGTCGCCGTACTGGATGCCGCGTAGCTTGTTGTAGAGCTTCTCGCAGATAGGACCAGGCTTACCATCCTTAGAGATCTCGTAAGTCTTGTGCTCATCGAGGTCATCGACACGTAGTATCGGGCTGATGACAGCAGCCGTACCGCAAGCACCAGCCTCCTCAAAGGTAGCCAGCTCCTCCTCAGGTACATGACGACGCTCTACCTTCAGACCAAGGTCCTCAGCGAGCTGCATCAAGCTCTTGTTCGTGATAGAAGGCAGGATAGAGGTAGACTCAGGCGTGATGTACGTGTTGTCTCTAATTCCGAAGAAGTTAGCTGGACCGCACTCATCGATATACTTCTTCTCCTTAGCATCGAGGAAGAGGCAAGCGCTGTAGCCCTTCTCGTGAGCCAGGACAGTAGGTACCATACCAGCGGCATAGTTACCACCCACCTTGATCGTACCAGTACCCAGAGGTGCCGCACGGTCGTAGCCACGCATGATAGCCATAGGTGTAGGCTTGAAGCCCTCCTTGAAGTAAGGACCTACGGGAGATACGAAGACGATAAAGAGATACTCAGGAGCAGGCTTGACACCCACCTGAGCACCCAGTCCGAGTAGGAGTGGACGGATGTAGAGCGAAGCACCGCTCTCGTAGGGAGGTACGTAGTCCTTGTTGAGCTCGACAGCCTTCTTGACAGCCTTGATAAAGAGTTCCTCAGGTACGGGAGCCATGACGACACCTTCAGCAGAGCGGATCATGCGCTTAGCATTCTCCTCAACACGGAAGAGGCGTATCTTACCATCCTTACCACGGTAAGCCTTGAGACCCTCGAAAGCCTCCTGACCATAGTGCAGACAGGTAGCACCCATGTGTAGCGTGATCGTCTCCTCTGAAGAGACCTCTAGCTCGCCCCACTTGCCATCACGATAGTAACAGCGTACGTTGTAATCGGTCTTGAGGTAACCAAACCCCAGTGATGACCAGTCCAAATTCTTCATACTATATATAGGTAATAAAGTTGTTAGTAAAGTCCGTAGTAAATGATTCGTCCACAAAGATACCTATTTTATTTGGTATTGTGTAATGACCCGACGTGTAACAACCCAACGAGTAACGATTTGTAGGGACGCACGGTCTGTGCGTCCGTTGTAGTACAGCAAGACGTGTGGCCCGTCGTAGGGACACGCAGAGACGACTCCTGTAGGGACGCACGGTCTGTGCGTCCGTCCCCGTCAAAACCACAACGCTGTAACAGTTGATACAAACTTGACGCTGTAACCTTTGACACAACGGACGCCTTCCCGCTAGACACTAGCCGTGCGTCCCTACAAATCGTTACTCGTCTCACTTTGATTTGATACGACTACTTTTTGATTTCTTCGGAGCTATTTGGGGATTTCTTCCGTGGATATTTTTCATTTCCCTCGGGAGAACGAAAAAATTCTTCGGACTTATCGTTTGATTCTTCCGAAGTTTCATTTGATTCTTCCGAGGAAATTTTTCTTTCCTCCCTGGGAAATCGAAAATAGATCGGAGGAAATTAGGTGTTAGAGATCGGAGTGTATCGGAACGATCGGACGTGTAACGATTTGTAGGGACGTACGTCCCTACAATCGTTATACGTTGGGGGCGAGGACGCCGTCGTGGAGCTGGACGGGGGCGTGCTCGACGTTGAGTTCGTCGTAGAGACCTGCATCAAGGAAGCGCTGCAGGACCTGTGCACCTCCCTCGACGAGGAGCGACTCGATGCCCTGACTACGCAGGAGCGTGAGCAGGTCGCGCACTTCGCCAGTCGTGGCGAGGCAGGAGACGTGAGGCGGGTATTGCCCGTCATGCACTTGCTCGAGGAGAGCTGGCGGGAGGAGTATGATCGTTGGTGCCGTAGCGTCTTGCAGCATACGTAGCTCCGGACGAGGCAGACGGCTGTGACACCAGAGGAGACGGATCGGCTGACCGCCACTACCCGAGCGATTGGTCAGGAGCGGATCGTCGAGCTCGGCCGTATGATGTCCCACCAAGATAGCGTCGTGGAGCGCACGCAGACGATGCACTGAGCGCTGTCGGAGTGGCGAACTGAAGATGTAAGGTGCCTCGCTCGCATCGTGACGCAGGCGATCGATGTAGTGGTCGGCACTCTCGGCCCACTTGAGTGTGACGTAGGGGCGTCCTAAGGTTTGCGCCACGAGGAAGTGGTGGTTGAGCGCGATCGCTTCTTGCTCTAAGCAACCGATCGAGATCTCGATGCCCGCTTCGCGAAGGCGTGCCACGCCACGTCCGTCCACTTTGGCAAAAGGATCCAGCATAGCGATGACCACGCGGGCGGGTCGGAGCCCTGCAATGAGCTCCGCACAGGGCGGTGTCTTGCCATAGTGAGCGCAAGGCTCTAGGCTCACGTACCAGGTCGCCTCGCCGATAACGCCCCGCAGCTCCTCGGGGACGCTACGCCACGCCATCACTTCGGCATGGGGTGCGCCGGCGTAATGGTGATAACCTTCGCCAATAATCTTATCTTTGTAGACGATTACCGAGCCGACCATCGGATTGGGACTGGTGCGCCCCTGCGCTAAGGCTGCGAGTTGCAAGCAGCGCTGCATATAGATCTCGTCTGATGTGGTAGGTGCTGTATGTTTCATCTAAGTAAAGGTCGCTACAATGAGTGAGGCTATGATAGTTGCTGGTATGACGCTGCGTGAGGCGGCTCTGGCGATAGCGGAGGCGCTGCCTGGGTACTATGCCGAGGTGCGTGAGCGTCGGGCTATGAGCGAGATGCTCCTACAGCATATCACACAGCTCAGTCAGACGAACTACCTGCTTGACCGCAAAGTTAGGCAATTGTCCGACACAGAAGCCACTTGGCTCTGCCAAGCCCTCGAGCGACTGGTGCACGATGAGCCGATACAGTATATTTTAGGAGTAGCACCTTTCGGATCTTTCGACCTAGCAGTTGGTAGGGGAGTGCTCATTCCACGCCCCGAGACGGCCGAGCTATGCGAACTGATCCTCGCTCGTCACCCCGCCATGGAGACTCCCCTGCGGCTCCTCGATGTGGGGTGCGGCTCCGCCTGCATACCTATCTATATAGGTAGCGAGCGCCCTCAGTGGAGCCTCTATGCGATGGATCAGTCGGAGCAGGCATTACACTATGCGGAGCAAAACGTTCGCCAGACAGGTGTCGCCGTCCAGCTCTTCCGTGGAGACCTCTTCGCTTGGTGCCAGGGGAAAGACCTTCCCGCTGAGTTTCCTCCGATAGATCTTTTGGTGAGCAATCCGCCCTACATCCCTGAATGCGACCAAGCGACGATGCGCCCCAATGTACTCGAGGGAGAGCCTCGTGAGGCGCTCTTCGTACCAGACGCAGATCCGCTCCGCTACTACCGTGCGCTCGTGGCGCTCGTGCCACAGATCCGCTCGCCCCACGCAGTATGTACGCTCTACTGCGAGACGCATCACCAGCTGGCGCACGAGGTGGCTGCGCTATGCGAGCAGGCGGGAGCAGCTTCGTCAGAGGTGCTCAAAGACTTGACGGGACGAGAGCGATTTGTACAAGCCACCTTCCAGTAAAAACGAACAACTATGGACACCGAGATACTCAACAAAGCTAAGTACTACTGCGCACGCGCCGAGCGGTCGCCACGCAATCTGCGCCTTTTCCTGATGCGTCGGGAGGTGCCCTCGGACGAGATTGACGAATACCTCACGCTACTCCAGGAGGGTCGCTACTACGACCCGCAGCGCTACGCCGAGAGCTACGCACGCACACGCTATCGAGACATGAGTCAGGGTCCCCGCAAAATACGTCAGGCGCTACGTATGCAGGAGGTGCCGACGGAGATCATCGAGGCGGTACTGCCTGAGATCATCGAGGCGGAGCAGCCGAACTACTCCCTCGCGGAGCTACTAGAGAGCAAGCTACGTCGCACCTCGGCACGGACGCCTCGTGCGCTCTTTGACAAGATGATGCGCTACGGCGTGGGGCGTGGTTACCAACCGGGCGAAGTGTACGAAGCGCTGCAGGAGGTGCTCCAAACGATGCGTGAGGAGGAAGAGAACGAGGAAGAGTAAAGCGAGTGCCTTCTCGAAAACGCCTATGAGTACCCAACCAACGAAAAGACCCACCGCAGGGCGCATCGCTCCGCCACCGCTACAAGGGTGGCGGGCAACGGCTCGTGAGACGCTCTTGCAACTCATCTACCCGCGCTGGTGTCCCGTCTGTCACACGCTCCTTCCGCCGAATGTTCCGCCGCTTTGTCTCACCTGCCAAGGTGCGCTGGGACGCTATCACGAGCGTACGGTCGGTGCGCTCGACCGTCTGCGGGGTGCACACCCGATGCCTCGTAGGATACTGGCTCCCTATCTCTATGCTCGTGATGATGCGATGGCGCTGATCGTTCACGACATAAAGTATCACGGCAATAAGTCGCTCGCTTGGTACATGGGTCGTCTCATGGGCACGCTCCTACCGCTAGAGCGGGAGCAGATAGACTACATCATCCCTGTGCCACTAACGCCTGCTCGTACTATGGAGCGAGGGTACAATCAGGCGGTACTGCTGGCTGAGGGTATCTCTTCGGTCACGGGCATCCCCTATCTGGCTCACGCTTTGCGACGTACACGCTTTCAGGGTAGTCAGACGCACCGTGACCGCACGCACCGTCTGGAGGCTATGCTCGGGAGCTTCACACTAGGCCGTGAAGCGATCCCCCCAGATAGCCACATCCTACTCCTAGACGATGTGCTCACCACAGGAGCGACCCTCACGGCTGCGCTCAATGCTCTGGAGGACATCCCCCTAGCGCAGGTCTCTGTCGGCGTCTTGGCGGTCGGCACACCCACAGCTTAGAAGCTAGAGGTTAGAGGTTAGAGGTTAGAGATTAGAGTGATTGGAGTGGATCAGAGTGATCAGAGCTGTCTAACTTCTAATCTCTAACCTCTAATCTCTAGCTTCTAAGCTCTATCCTCTTTTTCGTATCTTTGTAAGCATAATACTTAGGACAAGAAATCATTATGGCATCACAAGAAGACCTCTTCAAGAAGATTGTATCCCACTGTAAGGAGTACGGGTTTGTTTTTCCCTCATCTGATATTTACGATGGGCTGAGCGCCGTCTACGATTACGGTCAGAACGGTGTAGAGCTTAAAAACAATATCAAGCGCTACTGGTGGGAGGCGATGACACGCCTGCACCCCAACGTGGTCGGCATCGACTCGTCCATCTTTATGCACCCAGAGATCTGGCGGGCATCGGGACACATAGATGCTTTCAACGATCCACTGATCGACAATAAAGACTCTAAGAAGCGTTACCGCGCGGACGTCCTCATCGAGGATCAGATCGCCAAGATCGAGGGCAAGGCGGAGAAGGAGATCGAGAAGGCGCGCAAGCGCTTTGGTGACTCCTTTGACGAGTCGCTCTACCGCACGACCAATCCTCGTGTCAAGGGTTATCTCGATCAGGCAGAGGCACTGCGCCAGCGCATGGCTAAGGCGCTCAACGATAACGACCTCGAGGAGCTGCGCCAGATCATCGTCGACGAGAAGATCGTCTGCCCTATCAGTGGCACGACGAACTGGACGGAGGTGCGTCAGTTCAACCTGATGTTTGCTACCGAGGTAGGTTCGACGGCCGAGGGCGCTTCGACGATCTACCTACGCCCCGAGACGGCTCAGGGGATCTTCGTCAACTACCTTAACGTGCAGAAGACGGGACGTATGAAGCTTCCCTTCGGTATCGCACAGATCGGTAAGGCCTTCCGCAATGAGATTGTGGCGCGTCAGTTTATCTTCCGCATGCGTGAGTTTGAGCAGATGGAGATGCAGTACTTCGTTCAGCCAGGCACTGAGCTTGAGTGGTTTGAGTACTGGAAGAAGCTTCGCCTGCACTGGCACTACGCTCTAGGCTTCCCGCAGAGCGACTACCGCTACCATGATCACGAGAAGCTGGCGCACTATGCCAACGCTGCGACCGACATTGAGTACCTCATGCCCTTTGGCTACAAGGAGGTCGAGGGGATCCATAGTCGTACGGACTTTGACCTATCACGTCACGAGGAGTTCTCGGGCAAGAAGCTCCGCTACTACGATCCCGACACGAAGGAGTCTTACGTCCCATACGTTGTGGAGACCAGTATCGGTGTGGATCGTATGTTCCTCTCCGTGCTCTGTGGCTCCTACAAGGAGGAGCAGACCGAAAATGGCGAGACCCGTGTGGTCCTCTCGCTACCGCCTGCACTAGCACCGGTCAAGCTGGCTGTCCTACCGCTCGTACGCAAGGATGGGCTGGATGAGAAGGCACGTGAGGTGGTACGTCTCCTGCACCTAGACTTCACCTGCCAGTATGACGAGAAGGATAGCATCGGTAAGCGCTACCGCCGTCAGGATGCTATCGGTACGCCTTACTGTATCACCGTGGACCACCAGACGCTCGACGACAACACAGTCACCCTACGTGACCGCGACACGATGCAACAGGAGCGTATCGCCATCTCTGAGCTGCATGACCTCATCGCAGAGCGCACCAGTATCAATACCTTACTCAAGAAGATCGAAGATGAAATATAATCTATCCCTGAAAGTCAGCCTCCTAGCGCTGCTCTCACTCCTCTTACTTACAGCCTGCGAAGACCCTATTGATGCTACCACCCAGTGGAGGATCAATAATGAGAACGCTTTTAATGAGTACGCTTCTAAGGAGGACTATACCAAAGCCTCCATCGAAGGCTCCTCAGCCTATGTCTATATGAAGTGGCTGGCTCATGGCGAAGGCAAGGAGTACCCGATCGAGACCTCGCGCATCAAGTGCCACTACGAGATGCGTATGCTCGTAGGCGACAAGGTGGTCGATGGTAACTACGGGTCGGAGCGTCCTGCTCAGTTTGCCATCAATCGTGGTGCTCAGGACCAACTCATCGAGGGAGCTCGTATCGGTCTTCAGCAGATGGTCGTAGGCGATGAGGCTGAGATCATCATCCCCTGGTACCTAGGCTATGGCGAGAGGCGCTCTGGCGAGATCAACCCTTACTCAGCACTGAAGTTCCGTGTCAAGCTCGAGGAGATCATCCCCGAGAGCCAGCGCTCGGCGGTCGCTAAAGACTAGATTTGTCCTACTGTAAACCTTATATCTACACACTATGAAAATACTACTGACTAACGATGATGGCGTCCATGCACAGGGGATCCGTGAGCTGGCGGAGACGCTTGCCCAGATAGCGACGGTGACGGTCGTCGCCCCCACGGAGCCCCGCTCGGGAGCCTCTTCGCAGATTACCTCCCGCACACCGCTGCGACTCACCTTTATGGAGGAGAGTGATCAGCTTCCTTATCAGCTGTACAGTTGCTCGGGTACGCCCGTAGACTGTGTCAAGCTGGCTCTTAATACGCTCTTTGCCTCTGAGCTACCAGACCTGGTGGTCTCAGGGATCAACCATGGGCGCAACGATGGTATCTGCGCGATTTACTCAGGAACCGTGGGAGCTGCCATAGAGGCTGCTATAGCACGTATACCAGCGGTTGCCTTCTCACTAGCTAACCACAGCGACAAGTGCGACTTTAGCGAGGTATGCGCTTTTGCCAAGCAGTTCATCCCGCAGGTGGTAGCGCATGGGCTACCGCATACGACGATGCTCAATGTCAACTTCCCGAAGGCTCCTGCCAAGGGTATCAAGTGGGCACCACAAGGTACGGGACGCTTCGTCAATGAATATATGCGTGCCGAGACGCCACACGGTACTCCCGTCTACTGGATGCAGGGCGATCAGGTCGATCCCGATCAGCGTACGGGTACGGATCACTACTGGCTCCTCGAGGGCTATGCTACGATCTCACCGCTACAGATCGATATGACGGATCACCCCTTCCTAGAGCAGGTTGCCCAGCAGTGGCCGCTAGATCTTTAGCCCAATACACAAATAAGCTATGAAATACCTCCTCATAGCTGGCGAAGCCTCTGGCGACGAGCATGGTGCACGGCTCATCGCCTCACTCAAAGCGGTCGATGCGAAGGCCGCTTTTTCCTTTATTGGTGGAGACAAGATGGCGCATCAAGCGGGTGTAGCCCCACTGTACCACTATCGTGAGATAGCGGTCATGGGCTTCACGAGTGTGCTGCGCAGTATGCGCAAGATACGACGAGCAGCGCGCCTACTACAAGAGGAGATGCGCTCGAATCCTCCTGACGTAGTCATCCCGATCGACTACGGAGGCTTTAACCTGCGCTACACGCTCCCGATGGTGCATCGGCACGGCGTGCCTGTGGTTTACTACATACCGCCTAAAGTTTGGGCATCCCGTCGTAGGCGCATCAAGCGCCTCAGGAGCTACACAGATCTCTGCTTGACGATCCTCCCCTTTGAGGCGGACTATCTCTCGCAGCGTGGCGTCAATGCCCGCTACGTGGGCAACCCGAGCATACAGAGCGTGGGCGAGTTGCTAGATGGCAATGCTAAGCTATGCGACACCGCACGCCCCTACATAGCGCTCCTCCCAGGGAGTCGCGAAGCTGAGATAGCCCGTAACCTACCGATCATGTGCCGAGCGATCGACCGCCTGCCCGCTCCATGGCGAGCCGTCATCGCAGGAGCGCCGAGTATCGACCCAGCACACTACAGCCCCTATCTCAGTGAGCGCATAGAGCTTGTCATCGATGAGACGCTCCCGCTCTTGGCTGGTGCTTCAGCTGCGTTGGTCACCTCAGGGACTGCCACGCTTGAGACAGCGCTCATAGGCACCCCGCAGGTGGTTGCTTATCGTCTTCCCGCAGGTCGCATGGCTCGTTGGGCGTTTGACCATCTTCTGCCGATCCGATACTTCTCTCTAGTCAACTTGATTGCAGAGTCTCCCGTCGTCGAGGAGCTACTGGGCGATGCTGTGACTGCGCAGCGACTAGTTCAAGCGCTGACGCCGCTGCTCGATCGTGAGAGCAAAGCCTATCAGATGCAGCAAGCACAGTATAGTATGGTCCGTCAGCGGCTAGACCCGTCACGTGTCGCTTCGCAAGTGGCAGCTGAGAGGATCTACCACGCACTCACGACGCAGTGGGAGCCTAACGACTAAACTGCCAACGACTACACCCGCAGGAACATCGCCGAAAAGCTGACCACTGGGGCGCATATGGTCCAAGCGTCCGAAGATTCTGAAGTTCTATTTCTGACCTGTTCCGATTTCCTCGGAAGAAATACTAAAATTCTTCCGTAGGGATTTCTGGTTTTCCACGGAGCAATTGGAAAATCCTTCGGAAGTATGATTTGGTTCTTCCGAAGTTTCGTTTGATTCTTCCGAAGAATTTTTCCATTCCTCCCGAGGAAATAGCGCTTTTCCTCCGAGCTATTTGGAAATTTCTTCCGAAGAATTTGGACTTAGAGGTGGAGGTGCGTTCGAGCCTCCCAAGAGGAGACTGTTGCAAAAGTCAACAGTATCACAATCTTGCTTGCAAGATTGTCTAGCCTTTGCAGAAAGGATGAAGCGCAAGGCGCTGAGGGTGAGGTCTGAAGGGAGCATACCTCCGTATGTGACCGAAGCCGAATCCCGAAAGCAACACAGCGATTCGCCTTTATGCAAGAGTCTCAAGAGGTCATACGTTTGCGGAGGCTTGCTACGATGAATTCAAAAAGAGAGCGGATCTGTTCTGTGACGAACAGACCCGCTCTCTTTGTATTGGGGAGACTAGTGACGATGCATTAGCCTCGCATTGTGACTATTTTGCTGAGCTACGCCTCCTTGCCGAGGAGTATCTCGAGGCACTTAGCAGCTGAGTAGGCGACAGGCGTACCTGGACCGAAGATAGCTGCGACGCCTGCCTTGTAGAGGAAGTCGTAGTCTTGCGCTGGGATGACACCGCCGGCGGTGACGATGATGTCGGGACGTCCGAGCTTGCGTAGCTCCTCGATGACCTGCGGGATAAGTGTCTTGTGTCCTGCTGCCAGTGAGCTGACGCCAAGGATGTTGACATCGTTCTCGACAGCCTGACGAGCACTCTCCTCAGGAGTCTGGAAGAGAGGACCCATATCGACGTCAAAGCCGCAGTCGGCATAGCCAGTGGCTACCACCTTAGCCCCACGGTCGTGACCGTCTTGTCCCATCTTGGCAATCATAATACGAGGCTGACGCCCCTCACGCTGTGCAAATTCTGCGGCAAGCTGCTTGGCATACTCCAGCTGCTTGTCATGTCCTGACTCTTTTGAATACACGCCACTGATCGTTCTAATTACTGCACTGTATCGTCCGACGACCTCTTCGCAAGCGTCGGATATTTCGCCTAGCGAGGCACGTAGACCTGCCGCCTTGACAGCTAGCTCGAGAAGGTTGCCCTGCTTGGTACGTACACACTCGGTGATCTCCTTGAGAGCTGCCTGTACGGCCTGCTCATCGCGATGAGCACGCAGAACCTCCAGACGAGCCACCTGGCTCTGACGTACGGAGGTGTTGTCGATCTCTAGGATCTCGATCGGATCCTCGTGCTCTAGGCGGTACTTATTGATACCGATGATCACCTGCTGGTTGGAGTCGATACGAGCCTGCGTACGTGCGGCTGCCTCCTCGATACGCATCTTGGGAAGGCCAGTCTCGATAGCCTTAGCCATACCACCGATCTTCTCGACCTCTTGGATATGCTCCCACGCTCTGTGAGCGATCTCGTCCGTGAGCGTCTCTATATAGTAGGAGCCACCCCATGGATCGATAGAGCGGCAGACCTGAGTCTCCTTCTGGATATAGATCTGCGTATTACGAGCGATACGTGCTGAGAAGTCGGTCGGCAAGGCGATCGCCTCGTCGAGTGCATTGGTGTGTAGCGACTGCGTGTGACCGAGGGCAGCTGCCATAGCTTCGATACAGGTACGACCGACGTTGTTGTAGGGATCCTGCTCGGTGAGCGACCATCCAGAGGTCTGGCAGTGCGTACGGAGCATGAGCGACTTAGGATTCTCAGCGCCAAAGCTCTTGACCACCTTAGCCCAGAGCATACGTGCGGCACGCATCTTGGCAATCTCCATAAAGTGGTTGACACCGATGCCCCAGAAGAAGGATAGACGTGGCGCAAACTTGTCCACAGGGATGCCTGCATTGATACCAGCGCGGAGGTACTCGATACCGTCAGCGATGGTAAAGGCGATCTCGATGTCGGCCGTAGCACCAGCCTCCTGCATGTGGTAGCCGGAGATGGAGATAGAGTTGAACTTAGGCATCTTCTGCGAGGTGTACTCAAAGATGTCGGCGATGATCTTCATCGAGAATTCGGGCGGATAGATATAGGTGTTGCGCACCATGAACTCCTTGAGGATATCGTTCTGAATGGTACCAGCCATCTCCTCGAGCTTAGCGCCCTGCTCCAGTCCTGCATTGATGTAGAAAGCGAGGATCGGCAGTACGGCTCCATTCATCGTCATGGAGACGGACATCTTGGCTAGAGGGATACCGTCGAAGAGGACCTTCATATCCTCCAGCGAGCAGATAGAGACGCCAGCCTTACCCACATCGCCCACGACACGTGGGTGATCAGCATCGTAACCGCGGTGTGTCGGGAGGTCGAAAGCGACTGATAGTCCCTTCTGACCACTCGCAAGGTTACGACGGTAGAAGGCGTTACTCTCCTCAGCCGTCGAGAAGCCAGCGTACTGACGTATCGTCCACGGACGGAACGGGTACATCAAGCTATACGGACCACGAAGGAAGGGAGGCAGACCTGACACGAAGTCGAGGTGCTCTAGCTCCTCTATATCGTCAGCCGTGTAGACCGGCTTGACTTTGATCTGCTCTGGCGTAGTCCAGTTCGCCTCTAGAGCATGCTCCTTGCCCCACTTAGCGGCATCGGAGCGTCCAAACTGAGAGTGACTCAGGTCAATCTCTTTATATGATGGCTTTGTCATTTGTGTGTGTTACTTAGAGGGTTACTACGCTAGTCCAAAGAGCTCGTTGAAGTGCTGCAGAGTCTCCAACACGTTACTACGGACATGGATAAAGTGCTCGATGCCAAGAGCCTGCAGTTGCTCCGTACAGGCGGGATTGCCCGCTACGACAAACTGCGCTCTGCCGTCGAGTAGACGGAATGCCTCAGGAGCGTAAGTCTCATACTCATCGTCGCTAGAGCAGAGCACCACGATGTCTGCCTTAGCAGCGATAGCTGCATCGATACCCTCTTGGACTGTCTCAAAGCCGAGGTTGTCGATGAGCTTGTAACCGGCACAGCCGAAGAAGTTGCCCGAGAACTGTGAGCGAGCGAGTCTCATGGCGAGATTTCCGATCGTCAGCATGAAGACGACAGGCTGCTTGCCGCGCTCCGTCGTCAAGCGTAGCTCCTCAAACTGATTGGCACCACGGTCGAAGTTGAGTGGCTGTAGTCCCTCCTGCTGCTTTTCTCCAGCAGAGCAACCGCACCCAGTCGTGATGACAGCGGGTGTCGCGAGCTTCTCGTGAGCGGTCTCTGTGAAGTTCGGGAATTCGTTGGTACCCAGTAGGGTCTCCTTGCGCTTTGCGACCGCTGCATGGCGCTCTGTATTGGCCTCCTGAAGGTCACGCTGTAGTGCGCCCGTGGTGACAAAGCTCTCGAAGCCGCCCTCGCTAGCGCTGATCTCGCCAAAGAGCTGCCAAGCATGCTCGGCGATCACATTAGTTAGTGTCTCTATGTAGTAAGAACCAGCAGCGGGGTCGACAACCTTGTCGAAGTGGCTCTCCTCGCTCAGGAGGAGCTGCTGATTGCGTGCAATACGCTCGGAGAAGTCTGTGCTCTCCTCGTAAGCAATGTTGAAGGGTAGGACCGTGATCGAGTCGACACCGCCCAGCGCTGCTGACATGGTCTCCGTCTGCGAGCGGAGCAGGTTGACATAAGCGTCATAGATGGTCATATTCCACTGCGAAGTGGTAGCGTGCTGGCAAATCTTAGCCACATCGCCTTTGTACTGGTCGCCATGTGCCCCGATGATCTCGGCCCATAGCCAGCGCGCAGCACGGAACTTTGCCATCTCAAGGAAGTAGTTCGAGCTAATGCCGAAGTGGAACTTGATCCTGCGAGCGATCTCCTCGATCTTGTGACCACGAGCCACCATCTGGTCGAGTAGCTCAGCACCCCACGCGAGTGCATAGGCTAGCTCCTTGACGATGCCCGCACCAGCGTTGCTCAGCATCGAAGCCTCTACGATGTAAAGGCGCATCTGTGGGATAGGATTGGCAATGTTGTAGAGCTGCTCTAGCGTGTCGTAGCGCTTATCGTCGACGACTCCCTTCATCAGCTCGCGCTTGAACGGGTTGTACTCGATAGAGCCTCTTACGGCTGCGCCATCGATCTTATGCTTCTGCACGTAGGCAACAAAGAGCTCTGCGAGTTCGACCGTACGGGAGATACAGGTTGAGAGATTGATCTCTACAGCCGTCAGGTCTATTCCCTTGAGGAGTGTTTCTAGCGTCTCGGCAGAGAGGATCGTCTTAGAGATGTTGAACCCGAGGGAAGTGACTCCCTTGTTGAGTATATCTAGAGCCTTAGCATTCGCCTCGGCAGGATCCTTAACCTTAATGTCTTGGCGTACGAGCCACTCATTGTTTAGCTTCGTCGATCGCACGTAGGGGTATTCACCAGGTAGTGCTAGACGTGAGGCATATTGAGCAATGTCTTCGCGTCTGTACATAGGCTGTAGGTTAAAGCCTTCAGGCGTACGCCATACGAGCCGCTTGTCAAAGGAGGCACCCTTGAGATCGACTGTGACTTTCTCCAGCCACTGCTCTTTGCTTACGGGGGGAAAGTCCCCAAAGAGCCGTTCTCTTTTATTTGCCATATCTATATGTGTGTGTTGTGTGAATTGATTACGCAAAAGGCGCAGCAATGAGGACTCTCTCCTATCCGATAGAAGTTAGTCGACCGTGTTGCTACCCGCAAAGATAACTATTTCTATTCAATAGAGCGTCACCCATGCCTATTGTCATCACGACAATAGAGCCAAAGACTATAGATCTGTGAAGCTCTTGCGACGCAAGACGAAGTCGCGTCCGAGGTACTTCTCACGCACTAAAGCGTTCTCAGCGAGCTGCTCTGCCGTACCCTGAAAGAGAACTTTGCCCTCGAAGAGCAGATAAGCACGATCGGTGATGCTGAGCGTCTCATTGACATTGTGATCGGTGATCAGGATGCCGATGTTGCGCTGCTTGAGCTTAGCCACGATGGATTGGATGTCCTGCACAGCGATCGGGTCGACACCAGCGAAAGGTTCGTCGAGCATGATAAACTTGGGGTCGATGGCAAGACAGCGCGCTATCTCGACACGTCTACGCTCACCTCCCGAGAGCCTATTGCCCTGATTAGTTCGTACCCGATGAAGTCCAAACTCCTCTATCAGCATCTCCAGACGCTCCCGCTGCTGATCCGGCGTGAGCGGGGTCATCTCTAGCACCGCCTTAATATTGTCCTCTACCGAGAGCTTTCTAAAGACAGACGCCTCCTGCGCTAGATAGCCGATTCCGAGGCGGGCGCGCTGATAAACTGGAAGCTTCGTAATATCCTGCTCATTGAGAAATATCTTGCCTCCATTAGGTACGACTAGTCCCACTGTCATGTAGAAGGTTGTCGTCTTGCCCGCACCATTAGGTCCAAGCAGTCCGACGATCTCCCCTTGGCGTAGCTCGATAGAGACATCGTTGACCACAGTACGACTGCGGTAACGCTTTACTAGATGCTCCGTACGCAAGAGCCCTGTCTCACCTCGATGGCGATCTGGCGAGAGTGCCTCAGTGGTATCTATAGTGTCTGTCATAAGTCAAGCTATACAAAGAGTAAGATAAGTAGCTGTGCGGTGATGATACGGACGAACATCCCCAGCGGGTAGACCGTAGCATAGGCGACCGTGTGCTTGCTTCCTTTGAGTCTGTCACCGACCACCTCCAGAGCCATCGGGTTCGCCATGCTGCCACATACCACCCCACACATGGTGGCGTAGTCCCGCTTGCGACGTAGCATATACCAGCCGACCAGCAGGATAGGCAGCACCGTCAGCAAGGCACCATAGCCGAGCCATACCAAACCTCGTGTACTAAAGAGGATGTCAAAGAAGCCTGCGCCCGACGAGAGTCCCAGACAGCCAAGGTAAAGGATCAGTCCCAGCTGTCGTACCAATAGACTGGCACTATTGGTGATGTAAGTAGTCACATGCATACGAGGTCCGAAGGCTCCCATGAGGATGCCGATGATGATACCGCCACCAGCTAGCCCCAGTCGTATAGGCATGCTCACACCAGGGATATAGAAAGGTATCATACCGACGAAAACGCTGATGAAAAGACCGATGAAAAGCCCCAGCAGGTTGGGAGCATCCAAATCTTTGATCTCGTTGCCGATTTTTGCTGCGACTGCATCGGTAGCCTCTTTAGTTCCCACCACGGTCATACGGTCTCCCAGCTGCAGGTGCAGGTCGGGTGAGGTGAGCAGCTCGATACCCGCACGATCTATGCGCGTCACATTGACCCCGTAGTCATTGCGTAGGTGTAGGGCACTGAGACGCACGCCGTTGTACTCCTTGCGTGTGAGGACAAGTCGCCTAGAGACGAGACTCTGGTCCACATTGTCCCAGTCAATGTCGGAGCGGTTCCAGTCCTTCTCGACTTTCTTGCCAAAGAATAGCTCTAGCCTAGGCACCTCCCGCTCATCCGAAACGATCAGCAGGCGATCGCCCTCTTGTAGCTGTGTCGTCGAGTCGGGAGACAGAGCCTTGCCGTCACGCCATATACGACTGATCACAAAGGAGGTCTCAGCGATTCGTGAGACCTCCGAGATCGTCTTGCCGACGACCCCCATATTCATCACTTCGTACTCGCTAAAGAAAGCTGCACGCTCCTCCTCATCAGACTGCCCCTTGGCACGTTTCTTCGCTAAGGGGGCTAGTACGTAGAGGGCTAATATGACCCCCACCACACCAAAGGGGTAGGTGATCGCACACGCCAGAGCCATCTCCGCGAGCATGCTCTGCCCCTCAGCTCCGATGCTCGGCAAACTACTCTGAGCCGCAGCTAGTGCCGGCGTATTGGTTGTAGCGCCCGATAGGATGCCTACCCACTGACTGATGGGTAGCTCGGAGACGAAGAAGAGCCCCACGACGAGTACCAGATCGACCACCACAATGAGGAGCGAGTCAAGGTTGTCCCGTATGCCACCCTTCTTGAGTGAGGGGAAGAAAGCGGGTCCCACCTGAAGACCGAGGGCGTAGATAAAGAGGATCAGCCCGAAGTTCATCCCGAAGTTTAGCGTCCCCGCCTCTAGCGTGATACCCCAGTAGGAGAGTAGGATACCGACGAAGAAGACGAAGGTCACCCCCAGTGAGATACGAGCTATACGGATACGAGCCAAGAGCAACCCCACCAGAGAGACCAGTGAAATCACAATAATCGATTGAGGCACCGATGGTATGACGAAGAGTTCGTTGAGAAAAGCTCGCAGACTATCCATACATGTAGCTAGAAAGTATAAAGTGAGACCCCTCCTCAGGATCCGCACAGATGGGAGCGCATCGCACTGACGACGACACTCCAATGGTTACGCAAAGGTACACAGAATCAGATTAACGGACCATATCGATACGAGACTTCAGGTGACAGCGAACTACGTGTCATCTCAGATCTCCACGGAGGAATTTTCGAATAGCTCCCTGGGAAATAAAAAATTCTTCGGACTTATGATTTGATTCTTCCGAAGTTTCGTTTGATTCTTCCGAAGTTTCTTTGAATTCCTCCGAAGAGATTTTTCTTTCCTCGCTGGAGAATGATAATTCCCTACCGAGGAATTGCATCTGATGACGTAAAGTTGGTGGGGTGCTGTTTGCTTTTTAGAAGGAGAATGCTTAATTTCGCACTTGTATAGGGCAGTTGTCAGTGTCTCCTTACGCATCCTCCCGCAGTCTCTACATCCTGTAAATTTCGTAGAGGAGGTAAGAGGTCGAGGATCATAGAGATAAGCTAAGACAATGTCCCAATATTATACTGCAGACACTATAAATACATACACTAATACAGCTTATGAAAAGACTATTACCTATTCTACTTTGCTTCTTGGCACTAGCAGTGCCACGGCTCTATGGTCAGGAGACTCACACGGTCACCTTCTCCGCTGAGCCCGCTAGTGAAAAGAATTATGTGGCCGTCAAGGACTACAACACCTATGATGAAATCGCTTCAGGGACCGCCGTAAAAGACGGAACCCAAATTTCGGTCTATGCTTACTGTGATAAAAACAAATACGCATTTGACTACTGGGAGATAGATGGCGTACGTAGTGAGGAGTTTCAGACGGACAAGATCAAAGGTTACGTAGTGACAAAGGACGTCACTTTCGTGGCTCACTTTCGTGAGCTGGAAATGCTACCTATCACCTTCTCTGCAAATGGCCCTGGTACCGTGACTGCAAAGGATAGTAAAGGTGTGGTAGTCAATAGCGAAGATAAGATAATCGAAGGTTTTTACGTGCGCTTTCTAGCAACGCCTAATGAGAACGCTGAGATAGTAGACTGGACCATCAATGGGGAGCGCACGAAGGCTGGAAAGACAAAGTTCTCCTACAAGGTTGAGAGAGGCAAGCCAAACACAGTCGTGGCTAACTTCAAATCGACGGCACCTGCAGGGCACACCGTCAAATACTCTGCTGATCCTGCAGAGGGCGGAACCGTCAAGGCAACTTACTTCAAGGACGGGAAAGAGGTATCTCTAGTCTCTGGAGAGACACTCCCCGAAAGCTCTTATATCACTTTCAAAGCTGAGGCAAACGAAGGTTATGAGTTCGAGAAGTTTACGGTCAACGGTATAGATGCTCCCGAGGATTTTGCCAACCCAGGGCAGTACGCTACGGAGCTTTCTGGAGATCTCAATGTAGTCGCTATATTCAAGAGTACAGCTCCTGCTGAGGAGTACACGGTGACCTTTGCTGCTGATCCTGCCGAGGGTGGTACGGTTACAGCAACGCGTTATGACAGTGACAAGGACGAAGAGGTCCCCTTCGAGACGGGTGCCAAGTTCTCTGGTGATGAGAACTATCTCACCTTTACAGCAAAGGCTAACGACGGCTATGAGATCGTAAGCTGGATCGCCAATGGTAAGGATGTCACGCCTAGCGATCCTAAGAAGCTTGGGGAGCTCGAGTATCAAGCTAAGGCGGCTCTCGACCTCAAGGTGGTCTTCAAGAAGCTTCAGAAGAACTATGTTGTCACGCTGCAGCCTTGCGAACACGGAACCATCTCTATCAAGGAGGATGTAGACCTAAAGGCTGTACCTGATGGTACCAAGCTCACGGTCGTAGCTAAGGGTGCCAACGACAAGTGCGAGCTCAAGTCGCTTAAGGCAAACGGTAAGGATATCCTCAAGGATAAGACCTTTACGGTTACTGAGGATGTGACGGTCGTTGCTGAGTTTGTCGACCATACTGGTGTTGATGCAGTCACCACGACTACGCTCTCTATCTATCCTAATCCTGCTAAAGAGATTGCTACCGTCACAGGCCTAGCACCTAAGACTGCTGTAGCTCTCTACACGCTAGATGGACAGCTGATCACCCGCCTACGTGCCGACCATGCTGGTAGCCTACAGATCGATCTCACCGCTCTGAGCGATGGCACCTATCTAGTAGTCACCGATGGCGCTACACAGCGACTCGTCGTCAAGCACTAATGCCTATATAAGACTATGAGCACCATCCGTTAGTCATCTCGATTGCGAGTCATACTGACTGGGTAGATCATAGTTGACCTGCTTTAGGATAACTACGGAGAAGGTTCCAATCTTGCCCTGTGGTTACCCACAAAAATAACTATCGGAGATTGTTGCGTGCGACAGTCTCCGATAGTTGTTTTTTACTCAGACGGGTAGTCTGCAGCTACCTACAGGTAGGTATTGAGTAATCGACAGATCATTTGTATCTTTGCTTGCGGTATCTATTAGTCGCAGCGACACACTAAAATCAAAAAAACACTCTGTCTATGAATCCCCCGACCCTCCTCAACCATCCCTTCAATGCTCAAACCTCTCTGAGCAAGTTGATCTTGACGCACTATGATCTGCTCATGGTGATCACCCGCTTTGGCATCCCACTAGGCTTCGGCGATAAGAGTGTCGATGAGGTATGTCAAGCCAATGGCGTCGACACGGATACGCTCCTCGCTGTCGTCAACATGCTGACGACGCAGTCCGACACGATCCCAGGGGAGCTACTACACGAGATCTCGGCGGAGTCATTGATAGCCTATCTGCAGCGATCGCATCACTACTTTCTGGACTATAAGCTACCAGATCTACGAGGAAATCTTTTCACTGCAGTTGAGGAGGGTTCGCCAGAAGTGGCGGCCCTGATCCACCGCTTCTACGATGCATATGTGGAGGAGGTACACAAGCACATGGGATACGAGGACGAGGTGCTCTTCCCCTATGTGCATCGGCTGCTCAAGGGGGATTGTGATAAGAACTACTCGATCGATGAGTTCGAGAGTAGACATGATCACATAGAGATGAAGATTACCGACCTCAAGAATATCTTGATCAAGTACTACCAGTCGATGGGAGACTATGCGCTGACGAATGTCCTGCATGAGCTTTTTACCACCGAAAGCGACCTGATGTGGCACAACCATATCGAGGACTGTCTCTTCGTGCCGCTTATCAAGCAGATCGAGGAGACACTCCAAGCTAGCAACAGACACGCATAAACGACTCCAACGGATGCAACACACGATACTTATCATCGAGCCTCACAAGCTCCTCGCTTATGGCTTGCAACTAGCACTACGTAGAGGCTTCCCCGACTCTTCCGTACAGCTATGCGTGGATCTACTCGATCTAGATGCGCTGAGGCAGCATATCACATTCATAGCACCAGACATAATCATCGCCAACCCGCTCCTGACGGGGATACAGTATCACGCCGAGCTACTCACCGCAGGCAAGGAGCCTACCATCGTCGCGATCAATCACAACTTGCTGCCAGAGGATCTCTATAAAGGTTATAGCTTCGTCTGCTTACCGACGGTCGAACCACAGAGCTTGATACAGCAGATACAAGAGGCTGAGCAACCTGAAGTCGAGGAGGCGGAGAGCACTGATTCGAAGCAGACACCTCTCTCTCAGCGAGAGTGTGAGGTGGTCACTTGGGTGGCACGAGGTCTGACCAATAAGGAGATAGCAGACGCCCTGCACCTCTCACCGCACACGGTCGTGACGCACCGGCGCAACATAGCCGCTAAGCTAGACATTCACTCGCCCAGTGGCCTGACAATCTACGCTCTGATGAACAATCTGATCTCCATGGAGGAGGCCAAGGGGATCTAACGCTAACCGACGATCTGCGTCCCTTGTCTTGCGACCATACATGTATGGTCGCGCTTAATCTGATTATGAAGCGTCGGTGCTAGTATAGGGTACGCTTTATTGCTCTATTTCGTACCTTTGTGGCATATCTAAGATACTTATCTTCTTATGACCTCAAAAGATTCAGATCTGATACGCTCTATTGCACAGTCGGTAGCTCATCGTTTGCTAGCTATTCAGGCTGTCGAGCTTCGTCCAGACGCGCCCTTTACTTGGGCTTCTGGTTGGCTTAGTCCTATCTATTGTGATAACCGCAAGACGCTCTCTTATCCCGAGCATCGTAGCTATATCAAGCAAGCCTTTGCACTCCAGGTGAGCGACCTCTACCCTAATGCTGAGGTGGTGGCTGGCGTTGCTACGGGAGCTATCTCGTGGGGTGCCTTGGTGGCAGACGAGCTGGGACTGCCCTTCGTCTATGTACGCTCCTCGGCTAAGGATCATGGTAAGCAAAACCTCATCGAAGGTTATCTACCCGAGGGAGCCCGTGTCGTAGTCATCGAGGATCTGATCTCTACGGGCGGTAGCAGTATGAAGGCTGTCGAGGCGCTGCAAGCAGCTGGCGCACAGGTCGAAGGCCTCATGGCGGTCTATACGCATGGCTTCGCTGAGGCCGAGGAGCTCTTTGCTAAGGCAGGCGTGGAGATGCGCACCCTGACCGACTACAACGAAGTGATTCGCCAAGCTGTCTCTGCCGGTTACATCTCTGAGCGTGACCTAGAGATGCTCGCTCAGTGGCGTGAGAACCCGAGCCAGTGGGGTCGCTAGCCTTACGACACCTTAGCTCACATTGCCCATTGCTATGACGATACAAAGCCAACCCACCGCCTCTACTTACAGTTGTGAGGCGATCTATCGTAAGATCAGCGACTTGACAAACCTAGAGGAGCTGCACCAGCTCCTAGAGGAGAAGCAGGTCACAGTTACTTCGCTCAGTAGCGATCGCTGCGAGATCCAGGCGCAGGTGATGAAGTTCTCTGCGGGCCTCACACTCGTTGTCTCTGAGCGTATCCCCACCGAGGAGGTGCGCTATCAGATTGAGCACGATATGATGCCCGCCAATATCTCCATACGGCTCACCCCTCAGGAGGCTGGGGGTAGCACCTTGGTCGTCTCGCTGGATGCTAAGCTCAACCCCTTTGTCGCTGGCATGGTACAGCCCCACCTAGAGGAGGCGGTGCAGTACATTGCCAATATGCTGGGGCAGTTGCGCTATGACGCATAGTCCAGCACTAGAACTAGTCCAAGGATGAAGGGTAAGGGTATCCGCATAATGCTTTTATCGCTTATGACGCTCCTACTACTGGGGTGTCAAGGCGAGGTGCAGTACGCCACGCCCCTGCGTCCTATACACTACCCGATATACTTCGGCAGTGCCGAGGGGCGTGCGCTCACTCCCGTCGGTGGTTACCTATGCATCACCAAGCCCTCGACAGCAACCTCAGCCATCGGCTTCGGAGGCATCCTGGTCATTCACGGCTTCGCAGGAAGTGGTATGGCCGATTACTACTACGCCTACGACTTAGCCTGCCCTAAGGAGCTAGACCCTACGATCTCTCTGATGGTCAATGAAAAGCTCGAGGCGGTCTGCCCGAAGTGTCATAGTCGCTTTAGCATCGTATATGGCGGAGGGACGCCTGTCCAAGGACCTGCCCAAAGTCCGCTCCTGCCTTACCGTGTGCTGCCCATCGATGGGGGTATACTGATCACCGCACCTGAACTATGAGTAAGCTAGTCCGACATACCCTTTACCTCCTCTTCTTGTGGAGTCTCCTAGCGACAGCCGTCAGGGCGCAGTCTCGCTACGATTACGACATACCGCTACCCGCTTTTGATAAAGATCCCCACGAACTCATCTATCGTGGTGAGACGCTCCATAGCTATCTGATCAATCCCTATACGGGAGCGCTCTATGCGGCACGTCCCGATACGCTCAGCACGCTCTTTCACGATCAGGTGAAAGCGGAGAGCCGCTCCATAGTGATGGCTTACCTAGGCAACTTGAGGTCGCCTTGGATCGATATGGACTACTTCAACCGATTGCGTCCGCAGCACCGCTTCCTCTACGATCAGACGCTCTCGGGCTTCGTTTGGGATGAGTCTAGGCGGCTTTTCTACCGTACGAAGACTCCTTTCTCCAAGCTCTTCTACCAGCGCAATGGAGATGCGCAGAGACGTGAAGAGCAGTTTGACGGGACGATAGCGTTCAACCTCGGCAAGCGCCTAGCGATGGGGGCCGACTTCAACTACACCTACTCGCCAGGTTACTACATAGGCAACCGTACCAAGAGCTGTGACTACCGGCTCTTTGCTGCGCTGACCCTAGACCGCTACGAGGCGTATCTCTCGGGCGGGGGAAACTTCGCACGTATCACAGAGAATGGCGGTATCATGGCGGATGCCTATGTCAACGATCCTAAAAGGAGCCGATCTGGCAGACGTAATCTAGAGAGCCACGAGATCCCTGTCCGTCAGGCGGAGCGTGTTTGGAACGGCATCGACGACGCGCACGTCTTCTTCTCGCATCGCTACAACTTTGGTTCCTATCGTTCTCGTAGCGCTAGTGACTCACTAACGATCTTTGGCGAGCATCGCACCGAAGCCGATACGATGCGCTTCGTGCCGATAGCTAGTGTGGGGCATATCTTGAGCTTTACACAAGGCATCCACCAGTATGTGAACCGCAACCAAGCCACTTGGGATCAGTACCCCAACCACTACTCCTACATGCACGAGGGTCCCTCTGGAGCGCTCGACTCGCTCTATGTATTGCCAGAGGATAGTACCCGGCGGTGGCAGCTGAACAATAGCTTCGTCCTCTCGCTCCGTGAGGGCTTCAGATCATGGGTCAAGTTTGGTCTAGAGGCTTACGTGCGGCTGGAAAACAAGTACTACTACAACCCCGACTCGATCTATCAGGAGAAGCCAGGATTTAGCACCATGGATGTAGTCGTGGGGGGACGTATAGCGCGTGTGACGGGACGCTTGCTCAACTTTGATGCGCATCTCGAGAGTACCATCCTAGGCGAAAACATCGGCTCCGTACTGGCGCAAGGTGGTATCAGTACCTCGTTTCGTCTTTGGAGCTTCCCCGTGGGATTGCGTGCCTGGGGCAACTTTGAGAATCGCCGCCCGGACTACTTCATACGGCACTTCCACGGCACTTTTCACCGCTGGGATGTGGACTTCGGCTATGAACGCCGACTAGCCTTCGGCGGGCGACTCACGCTCGACAAGCTAGGCACCTCGCTGAGCGTCGAGACAGCGACCCTGCAGAATCAGCTCTACTGGACTTCGCAAGGGATCGTCGAGCAGTGCGCTGATCCGATACAGATCCTCTCGGCACGGCTGCTGCATGGCTACAAGTGGGGTTGGCTCGCTTGGAGACTGCAAGCCCTCTACCAGCTCTCCACACGTCAGGAGGTGATGCCCCTGCCGACGCTAAGCCTCTATGGGGCGCTCTATACCGACTTCTTCTACGCTCGTGTCTTACGGGTCATGCTGGGCGTGGACTGTCGCTGGCATACACGATACTATGCTCCGTACTATGAGCCCGCGGTCATGCAGTTTATCAATCAGACGGAGACGATGTATGGCAACTTCCCCCATCTGAACGCATTCGTCAGCTTTCAGCTCAAGCGTGCGCGCTTCTTTGTCGAGTACTACAACATCGGCGACCTCTTTATTTCTCCCTCGGAGCGCTTCTCCGCAGCGCACTACCCAATCAATCCCCCCGTCATCCGCCTCGGCATCTCCCTCGACTTAAATAAGTGACACGCTGGGAGCGTCTGTTGTGTCAAAGCCAGACGTGTAGCGACATGTAGGGACGCACGACCGTGCGTCCGTCCCCGTTAAAACCACGATGCTGTAACCTTTGATACAACGGACGCACGGCCGTGCGTCCCTACAGGGCGATGTCTCGCTTTGATACAGCGAACTGCTTTGTATCGTGCTCTCTTTGTAGTAGATACGAGTTCCAAAGTTGGTTCCTCTCTTGGAACTTTTTAGTTCCAAGGGGGGAACTCTTTAGTTCCAAGGGAGGAACTTTTCGGTTCCAAGGGAGGAACTCTTCAGTTCCAAGGGAGGAACCGTTCATCGGACAGCTGTGATTTCGTATCTTTGTCCCGTAAGCAGAGACTGCTGGAGTGGTCTCGTCGTGACATTTACTGCTTAACGAAATAGCGTATCCTAAATGAATACACATCAACGACAGCTAGCGTGGTGGCTCTACGGCGGGCTAATGCTCATCTTCGTGGCGCTCTTGTGGTGGGTCGCTGCAACTGACGGGGCTATGAGTGGCTCCTCGGAGTCGCTCGTCACGGCTCCTGTAGCTACGACAGAGTCCTTGAGTGAACTTCCTGAGGGGGCTTCACTACCCCAGGGGGCTACGACCCTTTCGCCCGCTGGGGAGGCTTCGCCGTGGCAATCGTTTGTGACATCGGTACGCACTCATGCAGCCTCAGACATAGGGATGCTGCTGATCCAGTTGGTCGTCATCCTGCTCGTGGTACGTGTCGTGGGGTGGCTCTTCGCACGGCTGCACCAGCCGACGGTCATCGGGGAGATCCTAGCTGGTATACTGCTCGGCCCGAGCTTGTTGGGAGCCGTATGGCCTGAAGCGATGGAGACACTCTTCCCTGTGCACAGCTTGGGCAATCTAGAGCTGCTCAGTCAGTTCGGACTGATCCTCTTCATGTTTACCATTGGTATGGAGCTGCGTATGAAAGACCTCAAGGGGCAGGCACAGCAAGCTTTCATCATCAGTCAGTCGGGGATTATCTTTCCGTTTATCCTAGGCATCATCCTCACTTATGGGCTCTACAGTCGCCCTGAGCTGCTGAGCGAGGGGAGTAGCTTCTTGTCGCTCGCACTCTTTGTGGGCATCTCACTCAGCATCACCGCCTTCCCCGTCTTGGCGCGTATCATCCAGGAGCGCTCGCTCTCGCATAGTCACCTAGGGCGTCTGGCGCTCTCGACCGCAGCTATGGGAGACATCGTGGCGTGGCTCATGCTGGCTGCCATCATGGCGGTCAGCCAGGGGGGAAGCTTCACGAGCGCCCTCTACAATATGCTCTTCCTCGCGCTCTATTTGGCGGTTATCTTTGGTATCTTGCGACCACTCTTCGGACTCCTCGGGAGACGTGTGAGACATCGTGAAGTGCTCTCCAAGTCGCTCATGGGACTCATCTTCATCCTCCTTATGGCGAGCGCCTACTTCACCGAGATCATGAGTATGCACGCACTCTTTGGTGCCTTCATGCTGGGGCTTGTCATGCCGGAGAACCTAGACTTCCGAGTGATTGTCAAGGAGAAAGTCGAGGATGTCGCCCTCCTGCTGCTCCTGCCGCTCTTCTTCGTTAGCTCAGGCTTGCGCACAGAGCTGGGCTTGGTCAATACGCCTCAGCTGTGGGGGCTCTTCCTGATCTGTACGCTTGTAGCGGTTGTGGGCAAAATGGGCGGTACATACCTAGCAGCGCGAAGCTGTGGCATACAGCGCCGCGAAAGCCTTTACCTAGGGGCTTATATGAACACCCGAGGGCTGATGGAGCTGGTCGTACTGCGCATCGGACTGGACCTAGGAGTTCTCTCGCCGGTCCTCTTTACGATCCTCGTGATGATGACGCTCGTGACGACCATCATGACCGCTCCGACGCTACAACTGATCGACTGGCTCCTCAAGAAGAAGAAAACACCGCAAAGTCTGGAGCACGCAGCAGGTCAGGTGCTCATCTCCTTTGGTCGTGCCGAGACGGGCGTGACGCTCTTAGAGTTCTTCCATAGGCTCTGTGGCGGCACCTCTCCACAGGTGGCTTGTACGCTGATGCACGTCACCACCGATACAGACATTAGCACTATCGATGCGGATCACTACTACGCCAGTAGCTTCGAAGCACCGATGGAGATGGCCAAGCAGCTAGACCTCTCCGTGGAGCGTAAGTATGAGATTGCCGAATCGGTTCCTGAGGCGGTACTCTCGCACGCTAATCATATCCAGAGCAACCTGCTTCTCCTCGGAGCGAGTGTCAACCTCTCACAAGACAAAAAAGACCGCGACCTGGTAGCTTATAGCGATAAGCTAACCCGTCGGTGGAAAGTTGTGACTGGTCGTCGCCGCCAAGCGAAGAAAGAGCAGAGCTCGCACTCATTTGAGGAGATTATCGCCACCTTTGCTCACGAGGCACCTTGCTCGGTGGGTATCTATGTGGACAATGGTCAGACGCCGATCGCACATCCGCTCGTGCTGATGCAGCGGCTTGAGGACAAAGAGCTACTACTCGTTGCTGAGCAGGTGACGGAGCGTGCTGATAGTCCGATCACGCTGATGCCACTTTCGTCGCACCTTGCCAAGCCTGCGACAGAGCTCTCGGCTCGTGTGTCGTGGAGCGGAGAGAGCTTTACGGAGCAGGTCGATCTGAGCGCTTACGACTTCGCGCTCATCGCTTACGATGCGTGGGCTGCCCTCACGCCAGCACAGCAAGAGTTGCTACAGCAGCTACCCTCTTACTTCATTCTAGACATTGACGAGGCGACCATTGAGTTGCCGACGATACATCGTCCGACTACAGAGGCCGTCTCTTACCTTGGTAAAGTCTCTTAACTATGAAATGTGAGAAAGGCTCTCCTCGCCAAGCGAAGCCAAAGCAGCGCATGCCGCTCTGGGCACAGAAAGACCCGTGGCTCGCTCCTTACTATGAGACGATAGAGGCATGGCAAAGCTACATCGCAGCGCGTCGGCAGCTTTTCGTTGGCTCGCAAAGCCTCTCGAGCTGGGCGTGCGGACACCTTTACTTTGGGCTACATCGCACAGAGTCGGGGTGGACACTGCGTGAATATGCGCCAGCAGCTCAGGCGGTCTACCTGCTCTGCGACGCTAACCAGTGGCGTAAAGATCCAAACTATCGATATATTGCTAATGAGGAGCGACCAGGCGAATGGCTCCTTGAGCTACCCGCCACAGCACTGCACCATCTAGACTACTACAAGCTACTCTTATGCACGGACCACGAGGAGCTAGAGCGCATCCCGGCTTACGCGCACTATGTGGTGCAAGACCCGCATGACTACAGCTTCTGCGCTCGTGTTTGGGCTCCCGAAGAGCCGTACCTGATGCAGGCTCCAGCACCTCAGCGCCCCGACACCTTGCTCATCTATGAGTGCCACATAGGGATGAGTGGCGAGGAGATGGGTGTGGCGAGCTACGAACAGTTTCGCACGGAGCGACTGCCCTACATCGTCTCGGCGGGCTACAACACGCTCCAGATCATGGCGGTGCAGGAGCACCCGTACTATGGCTCGTACGGCTATCACGTCTCCAACTTCTTCGCTCCATCCAGTCGCTTCGGCACGCCCGACGACCTCAAGCGCCTTGTCGATGATGCGCACGCTTTGGGGCTCTACGTCATTATGGACTTGGTCCACTCGCATGCTGTGCGCAACGAAGCTGAGGGCTTGGCTCGCTACGATGGCACGCGGACGCTCTTCTTCCACGAGGGGAGCCGTGGCGAGCATCCGCAGTGGGACTCGCTCTGCTTCGACTACGGTCGTGGCGAGGTGGTACACTACCTCCTCTCCAATTGCCACTACTGGCTCACGGAGTATGGCTTCGATGGCTTCCGCTTCGACGGGGTCACCTCGATGCTTTATGAGGATCACGGCTTGGGGAGACCTTTCCTCACCTATGCGGACTACTACAGTGGCAATGTAGATCGAGATGCGCTGACCTATCTGACGCTTGCGAACGAACTTATCCACGCTGTCAAGCCCGCAGCGACCACCATCGCCGAGGAGGTGAGCGGACTGCCAGGGCTGTGCGAGAGCCAAGCCACTGGCGGCTACGGCTTTGACTACCGCCTGGCGATGAATGTGCCGGACTACTGGATCAAGCTGATCAAAGAGCAGCCCGACGAAGCGTGGAATCCAGAGAATATGTGGTACGAACTGCGCAATCATCGTCCTGCCGAGCGAACTATCTCCTACGCTGAGAGCCACGACCAAGCACTCGTCGGAGACAAAACCATCATCTTCCGACTCATCGATAGCGATATGTACTGGCACATGCAGCAGAGCGACTACAACGATCGGGTGATGCGTGGCATAGCGCTCTGCAATATGATCCGCCTGATGACTTTCGCCACCATGTGCGGTGGTTATCTCACCTTCATGGGCAACGAGTTTGGTCATCCCGAGTGGATCGACTTCCCACGTGAGGGCAATGGCTACTCCTACCAGTACGCTCGTCGTCAGTGGTCGCTACAGGCGAATGGCTTGCTGCGCTACAAGCAGCTGGCACACTTTGACAAAGGGATGCTCTCGCTCTGTGGCTTGACGCCCCGCTTTGCAGAACTCTCGGACTACTGCTACCACAGCCACACGGAGCGACAGGTTATCGTCTTCATGCGGGGGAACGGCTACCTCTTTGCCTTCAACTTTAGCCCCACGGAGAGTTACGTCGACTATCCCATCGAGGGCGTGCCAGCGGGGCAGTACGAACTGCTCCTCGACAGCGATGCGGTCGCCTGCGGTGGCTTCGGACGTATCGATGCCAGCGTCACGCACCACACCCGCACCACCGCCGAGGGTGGCACCGAGCTACGCCTCTATCTGCCCTCCCGCTCAGCGCAAGTCTACCAGCGCAAGCCGTAACAGCCCTTTCGTAAAAACAGCAAAGGCGCATAGTTCACTAAGAGCTATGCGCCTTTGTCTTGCTTATGTGTAAGTCTTACTTCTCGAACTCGATGTCGATATCGAAGGACTCATGCCAGGGCAGTCCCTGACGAGCCACCTCCTCGAGGAAGGGATCTGGGTCAAACTGCTCGACGTTGAAGACGCCAGCGCCACCCCACAGACCCTTGGCAAGCATTAGCGCGCCCGTCGTAGCGGGGACACCCGTCGTGTAGCTGACACCCTGCGTGCCGGTTTCACGGTAGGCTGCTTGGTGAGAGCAGTTGTTCCATATGTAGTAGGTACGCTCCTTGCCATCCTTGACGCCACGGATGCGGCAGCCGATAGAGGTCTCACCCGTATAGTTCTCGCCCAGCTCCTTAGGATTGGGTAGGACAGCCTTGAGGAATTGGATCGGCACGATCTCCTGACCGTTGTAGTTGATCGGCTCGATGCTAGCCATACCAATGTTTTGGATCACCTCGAGGTACTTGAGATACTCCTCACCGAAGGTCATCCAGAAGCGCGCCCGACGTATCGTGGGGAAGTGCTTGACGAGCGACTCTAGCTCCTCATGGTAGAGTAGGTAAGACTCGCGTACGCCGATGCCGGGGTAATGCAGCGGACGATGTATCTCCTGAGGCTCCGTCTCGATCCACTCGCCCTCGTGGTAGTACTTACCCTTTTGGGTGATCTCACGGATATTGATCTCTGGGTTGAAGTTGGTCGCAAACGCCTTGTGGTGGTCACCGCCGTTGCAGTCCACGATGTCGAGGTAGTGTATCTCGTCAAAGTGATGCTTAGCAGCGTAAGCGGTGAAGATACTGGTCACGCCTGGGTCAAAGCCACACCCTAGGACGGCGGTCAGTCCAGCCTCCTTAAAGCGGTCGTGGTATGCCCACTGCCAGCTGTACTGATACTTAGCCTCGTCGAGAGGCTCGTAGTTTGCCGTGTCAAGGTAGTTAACGCCCGCCTTGAGACACGCCTCCATGATGGTCAGGTCTTGGTAAGGAAGAGCCACGTTGATACAGATGTCTGGGCGGAAGCTCTCGAAGAGCTTCACAAGCTGCTCCACATCGTCAGCATCCACCTGAGCGGTCTGGATCTTGACGTTCTTTATCTGTGCTGCGATGGCGTCACACTTAGACTTAGTGCGGCTCGCCAGCATAATGTCGGTAAAGGTCTCAGCATTCTGAGCCACCTTGTGAGCTACTACGGTGCCTACGCCACCAGCTCCGATGATGATCACTCTTGTCATAGAGGTTGTATAGTTAAAAGCGTTAGAGATTCATGAGGTCTATGGTAGCCACACCGCCATCCTTTTGCGGATGCCTTATGCGTCATCGCTACTTTGCTCTGCCAAAGATACGAAAAAGAAGTTAGAGATTAGAGGCTAGAGTCTAGTTCCACAGGGCTGACGCATTATACCCTGTATCCTAGGAGCTGTGCCTGACGCCAACCGAG
>OISY01000001.1_pt1 | contig 89180 bp, 65 predicted proteins | sample 1586631 | NCBI WGS metagenome assembly OISY01 (sample SAMN02675049, study PRJEB24791) | human gut metagenome, SKBSTL061 | isolation source: stool | host: Homo sapiens | place: USA | reverse complement strand
TTGACCTCAATGGAGATCTAGGAGTAGCTATAATGTGAGTCCATAGCGCTATGTGGCAAGACTTAATCCATCTATTCCTCGGTTGGCGTCAGCCCTGCAAAAACCATAGTTCGTTTCGGCTAATTCCTACTTTGAGGTGCTGGACGGCAGTAGTTAGAGCTGACTCGTTGTACCTATACATCCCAATTCCTCCGAGGAAGTAAAAACTCTTCAGAAGAATCAGAACTTACTTTTACCCTGATACTTGGGATAGCCTCAAAGCGTTACAGCGTGCTGTAACCTCTATTCCAGGTGACCTCTGAGCCGTGCGTCCGTACTGCTTCTGTGCGGGCAAGGACGAAAAAGTAGTCGCTCAGACGATTGACAAAGCGAACGATCAAGTCATCCACACGGCTCTCCTCACGGAGGCGGTAGATGTTGCGCTCAGCACGACGGCAGACGGTACGACAGACGTGACAGAGTGCTGCGGAGCGTCCACCAGAGGGGAGGACGAACTCTTTGAGACGAGGTAGTGTAGCGTCTAGCTCATCGATCTTGTGCTCCAGCTTCTCAATGTCCGTCGGGTCTATCTGCATAGCTGCGAGGTACTCCTCCTGATCGGGCGGTGTGGCTAGACTTCCAGCCACGTTAAAGAGAATATGCTGTAGACGCAGTAGGAAGTCGTGCGTCTCATCTGTGAGCTCCTCAGCGAGGAGGACGCCGATATGGCTGTTGAGTTCGTCAATAGTGCCGTAGCACTCGAGGCGTATGTGTCCCTTGGAGATGCGTGTACCACCTACGAGTCCAGTGGTGCCGTCATCGCCACGGCGGGTATATACGGGGCTTTTCTTCATAGTTGTAGCTTGTTTGAGTAGGTAATAGGGTTAATGTCTGATACGTGTCCAGAAGTCTTGGCGGGGCAACTTATGATCTAGGAAGAGTAGTTGTCCGCCTGCGTAGTCGACCATCATGCCAGCCTCTCTCTGACGAAAGGACTCTGGCACTTTGCTCCCGACATGCCAAAGGATAGAACCAGTGTTCCACGGCATCTCCGCTAGTGGTTCGCCTTGCCATAAGATCAGTGCACGATCGTAGGCTAGTGCCTTGTCGTACTGCGTGACGAGCTGCATGAGGGGCCACTGGTGGAGCAGCTGTAGTGCTAGTTGCTTCTGCTGGCGGTCTAGTAGGTCGCTACCCTCGAGTAGCTCCTCTAGATGCTCTGGGTAGTACGCTACACCACGCTGGTCTAGGACTAAGGTAATAAGCCGAAAGGCTGTCGGCGAGTGGACACCATGCCCTAGCGAAGTCCACCAACGCTTGAGAGGAGTCGCCATAGATGGGTCGAGTGGTGATCCTAATATATATAGTCATGCGAAGACGAGCCAATGAAACCATCAGCTTGTCTTCGCATGTCTATTTCGTTGTGAGCTGGTGATTACTCAGCTACAGGAGCTTCAGCAGCTGCAGGCTCCTCTACGACTAGAGCACCCTCGCAAAGCTGTTCCTCGCCCTTGCCGAAGTAGAAAGAGTCACCCTTCGTCCAGAAGTAGTAGCCCTCCTCGTTTTCCCATTTAGCACCGTCAGCGCTGACAGCGTTCTTCAGCTCGTAGACTACATTGCCCTCAACATCCTTGAGCGTTGCATTCTCACGGTTCTCGCCAGTGACAGTCAGCTCAAAGTGCTGCTTGCCGTCAGCGGTAGCGTAGTTGAAGACCTCAGGCTCAGCAACGACAGGAGCCTCTACGACAATAGCAGAGTCCACGGTAGTAGTCGTTGCGTCCTTTTTCTCCGTGTTACAAGCTACTAGTGCTAGACCAGCAGCTACGATTAGCATAAACTTTTTCATATTCGTATGATTGATTAAAGTGAATAAATCCGATTGATTACGCCTGCCGCTCCTTAAAGCGGGAGCCGATCAAAGCGTAGTAAAGCATGTACAGCTCGCCACCTACGACGAGAAGCCATGTATAGTGATAACCTCCTAGGAGGTCAGCTAGTAAGCTCTGTAAGAATGGTAAGAGTGCCCCTCCGATGAGTCCCATCAGGAGTACGCCGGAGGCTCTCGTGGCGAGGCTGCCTAGCTCCTTAAGTGCTAGTGAATAGATAGCGCCCCACATGACCGAGTGACATAGTCCGACGGCTATGAGCCAGTAAGGCTGATTGGTCACGACAGCGATCAGAATGAGGATAGCGGAGAGTAGCGTGGTGGTCCACAATAGGGTGCGGTCAGAGACACTACTCAAGAAGCTACCGACGAAGCGCCCTACTAGCATAGCTCCCCAGTAGAGTGTTGCGTAGAGAGCGACAGTGTTATAGCTCAGCGCGAGATCATGCTGCCCGTACAGGATGATATTGGCACCGATGCAGACTTCGACACCGACATAGCAGAAGAGCGCTATGCAGCCAAGTCGCACACGTCGTATGCGCCACACGGTCTTGAAGCTCACCTGGGCATCTTCACTGCTGGTCGTTCCCTCGATATGCGGGACGTGGAGTCGCTTGACTACGTAGGAGAGGATCAGTACGACACCCATCAGGATGGTCATCGGGAGGATCACCTCTTGGATCTGTACATCCTTCAAGTCTGCCACCCCGCCGAAGATAACCATCGACACGAAGAGTGGCGCTAGCATGGTCATCGTCGAGTTGCCCACGCCACCGATGTTTTGTCGCTGTACGGCTGACGTGCCAGGGACAGTACAAGCAATGAGATAAGGATTGACCGACGACTGCATGAAGGTGATCCCCGCTCCACAGACGAAGGAGCCGAGGAGAAAGATCAGATAGCTCACGGGCAGCTGCACCGTCTCGGAGAGGGTGATCCAGAGTGAGGTGTGCATAAAGAGCAGTGCCGAGAGGATAAAGAGTAGGATACCTCCCGCCAGCAAAAGCAAGCCTCTGACGATGGTCATCTTGTAGCCATGCCGCTCGACGAAGCGCGACGAGGTAGGTCCTAGCACGAGGTACGAGAGGAAGAAGGCGAAGATGAGTAGCGTCGTAAAGCTATTGGTCCACCCACCTGCGGAGTGCAGATAGGCGCTCTGGATGGGTGCTTGAAACTGCTGATTGATGCTCGTGATGAAGCCGATGACGGTCATCATGATCACCATAGTTATAAAGGGCCCGAGATAGTTCGGCTTGGTTGCTGTCGAAGGCGTTGGCATACGAACTTGCTAGTCTAATCCGCTGCAAAGTTATACAAAAAGAAGTCACCAACCACAAGTTCAGCTCATAACATGCTAGTAGCAGAGGTAGAGAAAGAATCTTGAGGCTGGTGACTTCTTTGTATTTAGGCTTAGTAGAGCTGCTGTGTACGGTGACACAGTAGCTCTAGCTCTTATCGTTTATTCGTCACGATGCTCACGACGTGGACGGCGCTCACGACGCTCGCCATCATCACGACGCTCACGGCGTGGACGACGCTCAGGCTCTACGTAGCCCTCGGGCTTAGGTAGAAGCGCCTTGTGTGAGAGACTGAACTTGCCCGTCTTGGGGTCGATCTCGATGAGCTTGACATCGATGGTGTCGCCCTCCTTGAGACCTGTATCCTCGATGGTGGCAAAGCGCTTCCAGTCGATCTCGCTGATGTGAAGCAGTCCATCCTTGCCTGGCATAAACTGTACGAAGCAGCCGTAAGGCATCACTGAGGAGACGGTACCCTTGTAGACCTCGCCCACCTCTGGGGTAGCGACGATGCCGCGTACCATAGCCATAGCTGCATCGAGAGACTCCTTGTTGGAGCTACTGATCTCGACGATACCATAGTTGTCCACCTCTTCGATGTTGACCGTGGCACCACTCTGCTCCTGAATGCCCTGGATGATCTTACCGCCCGGGCCAATGACAGCTCCGATGAACTCCTTGCCGATGCGTAGCGTCTCAATGCGTGGTGCATGAGGCTTCATATCGGGACGAGCCGCGGGCTGTGCCTCCTCGATCTTGTCTAGGATGTGTAGACGACCAGCCTTAGCCTGTGCCAAGGCATTTGCTAGGATCTCATAGCTCAGACCGTCTACCTTGATATCCATCTGCGTAGCGGTGATACCGTCACGGGTACCCGTGACCTTAAAGTCCATATCGCCGAGGTGATCCTCGTCTCCAAGGATGTCGGAGAGAATAGCGTAGTTGGTACCCTTGTTCTCACTGATGAGACCCATAGCGATACCAGAGACAGGCTTCTTCATCTGGACACCAGCATCACGCAGAGCGAGCGTACCAGCGCAGACCGTAGCCATAGAGGAGGATCCATTGGACTCAAGGATATCACTCATCACACGGATCACGTAGGGGTAGTCCTCGGGGATCATGCGCTTGAGCGCACGGTGTGCGAGGTTACCGTGGCCGATCTCACGACGGCTGATGCCGCGCGAAGCTTTTGCCTCGCCAGTGGAGAAGGGCGGGAAGTTGTAGTGTAGGAGGAAGCGCTCCTTGCCGTAGTTGAGTACGTCGTCGACCAGCTTCTCATCGCTCTTGGTACCGAGCGTCACTGTGGATAGTGACTGCGTCTCACCACGTGTGAAGATAGCCGATCCGTGAGGACCTGGTAGGCAGTCGGTCTCGATCCAGATAGGACGTATCTCGTCGGTGCGACGACCATCGAGACGCTTGCCCTCATCAAGGATCATACGACGCATAGCCGCCTTCTCCATATCGTGGTAGTAGCGGTCTATGATCATGCCCTTCGCCTCAAGCTCCTCTTCGGTAAACTGAGCCTTGAACTCCTCAACGATTGCCTCAAAGGCATCGCCACGAGCATGCTTGTCGGTACCAGCTGTAGCCACCTTGTAGATCTTGTCGTAGAGCTCACGCTGCATACGATCACGTAGCTCCTCGTCTTGCTCCTCAGCGGGATACTCACGCTTGGTCATCTTACCGACAGCCTCCGAGAGCTCTAGCTGAGCCTGGCACTGTACCTTGATAGCCTCGTGAGCCACCTTGATAGCCTCGAGCATCTCCTCCTCTTGGACCTCTTCCATCTCACCCTCGACCATCATAATGTTGTCGAGTGTCGCTGCGACCATCATGTCAATGTCGGCACGCTCTAGCTGCTCGAAGGTAGGATTGATGACAAACTCACCATCAACACGTGCTACACGTACCTCGCTGATAGGACCACCGAAGGGGATATCAGAGACCGCTAGAGCCGCCGAAGCAGCTAGTCCAGCAAGTGCGTCTGGCATATCTTCACCATCGGAGGAGAAGAGGATAATGTTCACGTAGACCTCTGCATGGTAGTCATCTGGGAAGAGAGGACGCAGTGCGCGGTCTACTAGTCGGCAAGTTAATATCTCATAGTCTGAGGCGCGTCCCTCACGGCGTGTGAAGCCTCCGGGGAAGCGACCTATGGCTGAATACTTCTCTTTGTACTCTACCTGAAGTGGCATAAAGTCCACGTCGGGCTTAGCCTCCTTGGCAGCAGTTACAGCTGCGAGTAGTACGGTAGAGCCCATGGTGACGGTGACAGCACCGTCGGCTTGCTTAGCAAGCTTACCCGTCTCGATGGTGATCGTACGACCATCGGGTAGGGTGATTGTCTTATTGACCGGATTGATCATAAAAATCGTCTGATTACTTAGTTCTATTTGTCTTATACCTCGATAAAATCGTCCAAAGTTACAAAAACTAAAGCAGATAGCACCTATTATCGCAAACTGCGCCCCCCACGCCTTGTCACTTTAGCTTGAAGTAGCAGATGATCGGCTTGTGGTCGGAGATCTCTGCAGTGCGGTCTACGTAGGCTGCTCGCGCCTCTATCTGATCGCTGTAGAGCATGTGATCGATCCGCACGCCGATGAGCGACTTGAAGTAGTAGCTGTAGTTGACCCCTCGTCCTGTCGACGCAATCGCATCGTGCAGTCCCGTCGAGAGCCGATGATGCGTGTAGGTGATCGGCGTATCGTTAAAGTCTCCACAGACAAGCAGGTAGGGTGACTCCTGATAGTTGATGTCCTGATAGACCTGCTCGACTTGCTTAGCACGACGCTTGAAAGCGGGAGAAAATCGTCCACCGACAGCTTGGGTGAACCCCTTGGGATTGACCTCCTGAGCTAACTGGAAGTAGTGCTTCTGCTCCTCTTTTGTAAAGCCAAAAGACTCTAGATGCAGGTTGTACAGGATTAATTTCTTCTCCCCTACTAGGATCGTAAAGACCGCTCCCCCGTTGAACTTAGAGTGCAGATCTATGGGGCGTGTCGATAGGATGGGGTACTTGGAGAGTACGATGAGGCGACTGCCGTGATCCTTGACAGCATAGGCTGAGCTGTAGTAGGGATACTCCTTCAGGGAGTGGTGCAGACTGCGCTCAGACATATACTTCGACTTATTGGAGCTGAGCCACGCCTCCTGCAGGCAGATGATGTCGGCATCGCTCTTAGCGAGGTAGTCGGTGGTCGGGTGCTGGTCTTTTGGACCTAGGTTGGAAAATTGAAAGGCATTGGCATTGAGACTCAATACCTTGATCCAGTTCTCTCGATCGATGGGAGGCGTCTGGCGCACTCGTATCGGTGCGTACAGTAGGAGCGTGGGGAGGGAGATGAGGAGCATCACCGTATTGATCGCAGCACGACTCCAAGCACGAATGATAAACCAATAGATCGCCTGCAGTACGACCAGTGCGAAGAGCAGGGGAAAGAGCAATCCTAGATAAGGAAAGAGCGTCATCGTCGTCGGTGAGATATAGCGACTCAGCAACGAGCCGACGAAGAGCAGCAAGAGCAAGAGATTGCCAAAGGAGACGAACGTGTGCCAGAAGCCACGTATCACGCCCCAGAGGGTACGCTTTTTCGCCGGCTTCTGCTCGCTCTCCTGGCTAGGAGCTACGGAGGGTTTCGTGGTGCTATCCATAGATTGCATGATTAGTTGTGGTCTGACTGGTCAAGCCACTGATTGTTGTGCTCGATGAGCTGCTTGCGCTCCTCATCAGATAGGCTTTGGTAGCCAGACTGCTGCACTTTGTCTAGGAGCTGCCGATAGCGTGCTGTCTGGGCATCTTGTAGGGTCGCTTGCAGCCGTGCGCTGCGCTGTCGCCGACGCTGATACAGTCCTAAGCCACAGCCCCACAGGACGCCTGCGAGGTGAGCGATCAGCCCGCCTACGTTGTACCCACCATAGGCTAGTAGCAGGAGCAGGAAGACGAATAGTCCCACCTGCCACACACGGAGCGAACCGATCAGTGGCAGCGGCATTTCCTCACGAGGAGCAGAGCCGATCATATAGCCTACAAGTGCGATGACTGAGGCGGAGGCACCCACGAGCGGCAGCCCGAGCAGGAGTACCCCACCAGCACGTAGCAGCGAGGTGCAGAGCACGAAAGCTCCTCCACCTACGACGGCTCCCCCGAGATAGCTCCAGACGAACTGGCGCCATCCGCTGCGACGTAGCAGCATCTCGCCAAAGAGCCACAGAAGGAGTAGATTGAGCAAGAGGTGCAACCCACTATTATGCAGGAGCGTATAAGTGACGATCGTCCAGGGTCTGCGCCATAGAGCATCAGGCGAGCAGGAGAGGTAGAGCTGATCCACGACACCGCGCGTCCACCGCGTGGGTAGCGGTGCAGGCAGCTGACGAACAATAAAGTCCACCAGCCAGAAGAGTACCAGTAGGAGCGTGATGCCCCACAGGATTTGTCTGTCAGGATCTATACGCTTCGCCAAACGCATTGTACAGTTTGCCTTGCTTACGCCATAGCAATATGAGGAGCAGACCACCGAGCATACCCCCGAGATGGGCGAAGTGCGCCACGTCACTCTGTAGATTTGCCACGCCGAGGAAAAGCTCGATCACGCCGTAGCCAATCACAAAGTACTTAGCTCTGATCGGTATGGGGATGAAAAAGAGATAGATCGCTGCATTGGGAAAGAGCCAGCCGAAGGCGAGCAGAAGCCCAAAGACGGCTCCCGAAGCACCTATCGTCAAGAGCTGATTGACAAAGAGCTCTGTAGCCATACGAGAACCATCGGGGAAGGCGATCACCTCATACCCCATCACCTCTCTGACAGTCGTCAAGCCCCAGACCAGCTCCTGCGAGAGCGCTGCAGTGAGTCCGCAGACGAGGTAGAAGAGCAGGAAGCGCTGAGCTCCCCAAGTGCGCTCGATTGCCACGCCAAACATAAAGAGCGCAAACATATTGAAGAAGAGGTGCGTGAAGCTCCCATGGAGGAACATATAGGTCACGGGCTGCCAGATGTGGAAGTCCTGAGCCGTCACGTAGTGCAGCCCTAGGAGTCCCGTTAGATCGATCCCCACACGAGGTAGCACCTGCTGAGCAATGTAGCAGATCAGATTGATGATTAGCAGATTGAGCGTCACGGGAGGGATCTGTAGTCGAGGTGCTGTATCGAATGCGTGCATAGCGTTATGTTCTAATTGTTGTGTTGTGTAGCGGCTTAGTACCAGCCACTGCCACCGTAGGAGGGCAGGCTGTGCTGCTCCCACTTGAGGTCACGGAGTAGGGAGGCGTTGACACCGATCACTAGGTTGTACGACTTGTAGGCGCCTATTGGGATGACGCTTGCCGTCAGAGACCAGCAGTGCAGGTCTCGCGTGATATTGATCGTCATACCCGTCAGTTTCTTCAGGTCGAAGTTGTAGTTCGCATCAAAAGAGAAGTTCCAGTTTGGCGTAGGCTGTAGCTGCCCGCGGAAAGAGAGGTTTTGGGTAAACATATACTCAAACTCTCGCCGCTGGGTATTGAACTTCTGCCTATCTTGTGCCACATTGATACTATAGTTAAAGGAAAAGCTCCACGGCACGCTAAACTGCAGGTATCCGTCTTGATCCCAACTATCTTTCTCGTTGTAACTACTGCGCGGAGTGCCATCCGGTGATCTATCGAAGCCCATCCTATCTGCTCCAGGGCTACCGCCCATCGAGGAGGGGGAATCAGTCGACGATGTAGAACCTTCGCCATCTGTGCTAGACGATCCTTTTTTCTTATGAAAGAGTCCACCGAGCCACTTGCCTAGCTTCTCAAAGGTCTGCGGCGTAAAGGTATAGTTAAAGCTCGTACCCGTACCTAGGAAGGATCCGATACCATGTCCATTCAGCACCCTCAGCTTATCCACACGATAGGGTCTCACGTTGCCCTGCTGGTCGGTGTGGTAGTTCCATTCGTAAGGATCGAAAGAGGCAGAGAGACGTAGCACGAAGGTCTTCGTGAGCCTTATCGCAATGTTGGTGCTGAGATTACTCCATCGGAAGGAGTCCGCAGCCATATTGTAGGAGAAGCGGAGACCAAACTGATCGATGAGCGAGATCTTCTTAAACTGATCCTCCACGCCCGTCGAGTCGCTCGGCAGACGCCACTTCATCTCCACATTATTGTCAAAGGAGAAGTTGATCGACCCCGTTTTACCCCGTCCAGGGTATCCGAAGATACCTTGCTCGTAAGGAGTGTAGACGAAGCTGTGTGCCTGCCCCAGCGTATCGACATAGTCTAACTCACGATAATAGCCCCAGAAGGGATCACCGAAGTCTGGAGCGTACGAGAGCGATATCGAGGGCGCTAGACGGTGACGGATCATCTGCACACGATCCCCAAAGAGCTTCTGCCACGGCTTATAAAAACCGTAGAGCGTCGTACTCATCGAGAGCGATGCGCTGAAGTTGTTCAAGTGGTAGAACCCGTAAGTCGTATCTGCATTGACAATTTGCTGCGTCGCATCGTCCCACTGCTTCTCCACACGTGAGGTGTACCAGTAGGCTGTATAGTTGATCGAGGGAGAGATCTTGATGTAGTTAAAGAGGTCAAAAGAGGCGGAGATAGGTATCGAGTGCTGCATACCGTTGCGCCAATCTTTCAGCAGATTGCTCTTGAGGATCAGATTCTCCTTGGTAGTGATACTATTACGTAGCGAGCCGTTGTAGCTGAGCGAGATCTTCTCATACCAGCGCTCCTTGCCCACACGGTTCTTCCGCTTGAAGGGGTAGATCGTCGAGAGCGAGAGCGAGAGGTTCGGCAGGGTCACACTGATGGTCGAGTCGCGAGAGCGCTGATCGATGTTGAAGGCTCCCGTTAGCGAGAGTGGTATGCCAGCAAAGCTCCGGCGGTAGCTGATACTAGAGCCCTTAGTATTTTCGGCTCGTCGCTGATGGTTGTAGACCGCCTGCGTAGCGTTGTGGTTGTAGCTACTGGTCGAGAAGTTGACCGATGCCGAGAAGTTACGCAGCGGATCCGCCTTGGGATCTTGCGAGTGGGTCCATCTGAGAGAGATATCCTGTGAGCGGCTGTAGGTCGAGGGGATATCCTTGTCACCCTGTACCGTTGATATGTAACCCGCCTGCACACTACCATTGTACTTATAGCGCTTGCGATAGTTTGATGCCCCATTGACCGCCCAAGAGCCGTTCGTATAGACATCGCCCGTGAGCGTCAGATCCCAGTAGTCATTCAGGTTAAGGTAGAGTCCACCATGCGTCAGGTAAAGACCTCGCGTCTGGTCGATACCGTAGCTAGGCATGATGATGCCAGAAGTCTGCTTCTCATTGAAGGGGAAGAAGGCAAAAGGTAGACCAATGAAGTAAAGCGGCACGTCAGCCATAACCAGATAGACAGGACCCGTGACAATCTTGTCCTCAGGCTTAGCTTTGGCTCGGGTCAAGTTGATGTAAAAGTGCGGATGCTCGTGCAGGTCGCACGTAGTGTAGCGACCATCCTTGAGATACATCGTATTGTCCTTGAGGCGCTTCGTCTGCTCGGAGGTTAGGAAGCCCTCGCCCTGCTGCGTCGTCACGTCTGTGATGAAGCCTTGACCCGTCTTGAAGTTGTACTTCATCGTCGTACTCTCGAACTTCTGATCCCCATCCGCAAACTTCGGCTTAGCCGTCGGCTGTCCTAAACTGTCTAGAACATACTGCGCATAAACCTCAGAGCTATCCGAGACGATCTTGAGGTAGTTCGCTTCGATACTCATCGTCTGGTACTTCACATCGCTCGGTCCGAAGAAGTACATCACGTTGTCTCCCGTCATGACCAGCGAATCCTGAGCCGAGAAGGTCACAGGCGCCTCCAGCTTAAAGAGCTCCACTGTTTCATTCGCCAGCGTGTCAGTCGCTGTAGGTGTCAGCGTCGTATCCGCTTCGAGAGCAAGGCTGTCCCTGACAGTTGCCAGAGAGTCTACGGAGAGAGAGTCTAGGGGAGTCTTGAGGGTGTCTGGTGCCGTGGCAAGCGTGTCCAGCAGTCGGGTTGTGTCTGATGAGAGGTCCGCCACGACCGTGTCTAGCGGCTCCGTCTGTGACGGCGTAGCTGCGGGTGGCTCCGTGCGTCGTACCTGCGTCGCACACGACACGATCGCCACGCCTACGACAAGCAGTAGGAGCAGCCGCAGGAGCGAGCGAGGAACTATGACAGAGCTAGACATGTGCTATTAATAACGCGAGCGGGCTTGTGGTGATACATCAACCGCTGGCAAAGGTACTAAATAGTGACGTGCTATGAGCACGCCAAGGTCAGACCGAACACTCATCGTGGTGAGTCGGAGGCGATCGGAGCTGACGACTCCTTGTAGGGACGCACGGCTGGTGTCTAGTGGGATTGCGTCCGTCCCCGTTAAAGGTTACGGCATCAAGCTGTCAGAACGATCGGCTGCACGTTTCGTTGTTCGACAACGGACGCACAGACCGTGCGTCCCTACAGGGCGACGTGATAGTTACACGTCTCGCTCCGATTCGTTCCGATAGCTCTGATTACCTCCGATACCTCTGATTACCTCCGATAGCTCTAACACCAGCAGAGGCACCAGCACTCCTAGGAGTACCAGTGCCTCTGACCACTAACCTCTAACTTCTAATTTCTAAAAGATCTACTTCACGACGAGCACCGCACGACGTGCGACACCGTCCGTGCCGATCGCCTCGACGACGTAGCTGCCTGACGAGAGGAGGATACGCTCGCTGTACTCCGTCAGCCCTGGTAGCGACTGCGTGTAGACCGTGATACCGTCTCCCTGTACAAGCCGTAGGGACGACATCTCCTGTGTCGTGCGGACAGTCAGCATACCCTCGCTGTACTGCGCCTGCAGCTCGGCTGTAGGCGCAGCCATCGGAGCGACCGACGTAAAGTCGCCGTCCACGCGTAGCTCGAGACGACCCTCGGCATCATCGGGGAAGAGCTTGATCTGGCAACTCTTACCACCCGTCAGGTCATGCTCCAGGCCGCTCTTGTGGTCTATTAGACGAGCCGTCACGACATGACCCATCACACTACCAACGAGCGAGAGCGTCACATCGATCGGTTCGGAGACCCGTGTGGCTAGCTGGTAGTGACCCGTAGCTACATCATCGGCATAGAGATCCTTATAGGGACCACCTGCGGGATCGATAATCGCAATCGAGGGGTAGCGACTCTCCGCACTCATCAGAAGCTTATTGACCGAGCCAGACTCGTAGCCATAGGTGACCAGCGCACGATCCTTGCCGAGACGACTCTGTAGCGTCAGCGATAGGTAGCGTGCAGCCTCTTCGCCAGCGTCCCCACTCTCACTACTTAGGCTACCGCTCTGAGTATGTTGTTTCGCATATGAGTCGAGAGCGGTTGTTGGGAAGATCAACTTCGCACCAGAACCGACACCCTCCTTAAGCTTGACCACAAATGCTTCGAGCTGATTAATCGTCTTATTCTCTGCTGTAGCTCGGTGGTAGGTCAAGATAGACCCATCTAGCTTCAGAGGATCATAGCCTTTCACCTCAACACGGCTCAAGAATCTCACATAGGGTTCTATAACTTCTTTATTAGCATCTAGGAAAGGAGCTATCTGTAGCGGTGTCATAAATGGATTGCCCACCATCACTTCCTGACCAGCAGCGGTCGCATTGACCTCCATCGTGTAACTCTCGGTACCATTGGCGAGCTTAGGAATACGCTGCGTCGTGGGGTTCTCAAAGATAAAGCGGTAAGCCATCTTGCTACGCTGAGCATACGAGTAGTAACCACGGAAGCGCTGAGCCTTGCCGTCGAAATATTGGAAGCGACTCTGCCCCTTGCTCGCATCGTATGTCTGATGGTAGAAGGACTGGGCTATATCTGGTCTGTCGAAGTATGGTAGCTCCAAGATACCATGGCGCTGCTTGATGATAGGGACTGAGCTACCCTTGCGGTTGAAGCCCTTATCATCGGGAGCCACGATCAGAGCGATACTATTATTATTGCTCGCCATCGAGATAGACTGTAGTGGTGAGGGGTCGTTGAAAGCACTAGCGTCAAACTCAGCCATATCATACACATCATTCGCCTCGATACCAGGCAAGACTCGTAAGCCAAGCTGATAGGTGTAGGGAGAGGCACTGAAGCTGTAATCTCCAGCGTAGATATCGTAGAGCGGAGCCGCTATTAGATTAAGCTCTTTACGCCCATGAAGCCACTCATCGGTATCGAAGGATTTTAAAGTATAAATATGCTTGTCACTCTCGTACTCTGTACCCTTCGCAACGCCAAAGTTGTAGCGTATCATAGCCCGTCGATAGTTGAGCTGGGAGAGGTTATAGATAAACCCTCCCGAGTGGAAAGTGATATCAATACAGGTCGGCTCTCCGTACAAGTCACGAAAGGTAACCGTCTTATCGAGGTCTGGCTGTGGACAAATCGGCTGACCAAATTCATTCTCTAGCTTGAAGTACGCCATATTCACTATATGCACATTGGTGCAGCTACTTGGCACAGCATTCGCTGGATAAAACTCGCCATTATAGAGGAATGACCAGTTATCGGGGTTATTCCAGTCGTAGTGCTCTGAACCAGCTCTCTTGTCGCTAGGATCTGTGGGATCATTTCCCTGTTGTGGCACTACGAGCGCATTGTATGTTTCGTTCGCTCCAATTGGTCCTTCAGGTAGCGTGCCGTGTCCTTCTGCGGAGGTTGGACGAGGCATCCACCAGAGTTCGTCTGGCGAGACGGGGATGACACCCTTACTCGTAGCAGTACCACACTTAGTCCCTGTGACGGTTAGCGTGTAGGTGTTATACTGCGCCTTACCGTTGACTACACGGGGAGCGGACACCTTGCGACGGATAGTACGTCCAAAGTCAGTGTCTCCATTGTCAAAGGTCCACTTGTACGCACCATCCGGCACACCTAGATTTGTCGCCGTCAGGGTCACCACATCGCCAGGGCAGTGAGCTCCCTGCGGAGAGACGGTCACCGAAATACCCTCAGAGAGGTTCTCGAGCTTGACGGTAAACTTCTCCGTCTGCATATTTGCTTCACCACATAGACTGGTTATAATCTCCAGCCTGTACTCATTCTTGAGTTCACTACCCAACTCGGCAGTAAGATCCCAGCGAACCATCAGGTCTTCGGGCAACTCCTCAATCTTTGAGCTCATGATGACCTTATCTCCATCTTTGAGTACCACGGTACCGACCTTGTTCGGGATATTGATCAGCTTAAACTCCATATAGCCCATCTCCTTGGAGCAGCGATACCCTACGTAAGTAGGACGTGCGTACGAGGGGGGCAGATCTTTTGTATCTATAGGCACATCAACTGAAATCCAAGGGACAAACGACTCTGCAGACCAAGAAGACCACGAAAAGCCATCCTCACCCCAATCGTCTTGGTCATTGTTTGGATTGTACCCATCAAGAGGTAATTTGTAATATCCATCACCTACATTTCCTCCCTCCAGCTCTCCCTTGACAAACTGATTGACCCCAATGGGGTTGACTGAAGTAGACGTCGGCTTATCCCACTTTATCCACTGCCAGCGAGGCTTTGGATAGACGTAGCGAAGATTCAGTGTGAGCGGGAGATCTACACTTTTGACAGGAATATAGAACTTAGTATGATCTATCGGATTGCCATCACGATCCTTGGGGTAAAAGTAGAGCCACTTCTTTTGACCTCCAGCAAGCGTAACATAAAAGATAATATTGCGAGGCTTACCCTCCTTATTTATAGCATAGTCTAGGCGACCATCAGCAAAGGGGTAGACACGCACCTCATCACAAGAGGTTCGATCCACCACCGGCTTAATGAGTTCCGTAAGCTCGGGCTTGAAGTCTGGCTCACTCATATCTAGATCTATATAGAAGGACTCTCCCGGCTGACAAGGATGCTCAAACTTGAGACGGTAGATGCCACGAGGCATAGGATGCTTCTCCAAATAAGCATCCTTCTCTGGATCCTTAGTAAGAATGTCTTTAAGCGGAGAGGGTTTAGAATAGTTGTCTTTGTAAGGATAGACTATGCGCTCTCCGTTTTTGCCTACCTTATAGATAAACCTAAATGGGAAAAAGTATTCAGGGGTGCCAGTCCCCCCAGGACCTGTAAAGGTGTTGGACATTTTGATCTTCTCTCCCAGCCCTATCATACCACCACCATAAGGATTTTCAGCATCCGTAGGATTGGGCGTATTGAAGTAGTAGCTCTCACACGTACGGCGATACTCTTCATACCCTTCGGGAGCCTCGACAAGCGTGATTTCCATGCCAGCCATAGCATTGAGAGACTTCCCGTAAAAGGAAAAAAGATAAGTGTGATAACCTGGACTTAAATAAGCGGTAAGACTACCAAGCTTTATTCTATCCAGCATCGGCTGAGGCAGGTGGGCGTAGATGCTAGAGAAGTCGTAGAGACGATTCTTTATAGGCTTTTTGTTTGTGGGGGCTAGGATGAGGCTAGGCTTGGGTATGATGGGATTGCCATAGAGATCCGTGCCCTCTATCTCGACGTAGTAGCGCTTCGTCGGGTCATATCCCTCAAAAGTGTATCGCTTGTCTATCGAAGTAGAGACTGCTGGACCAAAATCATCTGAAGTGTGGATAGGCGTAGCCGATGGGTCGGGCTTGTCAGAACCGTCTGGTAGCTCGTAGTACTTAAAGCGTAGCGTACAGAAGTTCCACCCTTGGAACCATATAATCTGACCTATGGAGCAGTCAGAGGCGTCTTCTGTCTCAAGGATCTCAAAGCGATTCTTGTGAAAGTCCAAGTCCACAGTAATGGGTATGGTGATATAGTCGTTGCACCCTTCGTTGGGTCTCTTGACACGTATCAGCACGGCAGCTGGGAGTGCCTGCTGCGTACGAAGCTCTTGTAGAGACATCGACTGAGGCAGTCTATAAGAGATGCTGACACCACCACTCTCCGAGTCATTGGCGTCGACCTTCGTGAGAGATCCCGTTTGACTACTCCAGAGGAGCGTGCTGGCGTCTAGCGTACCCTGCTGGAGCTTTGCATACTCTTGCTGAGTGACGACAGCTACCTCGTAGTTTTTGATAAAGGTAGAGGGGAAAGAGTCTGCATACTCAGGAAAAAGTCTCTCCGCATCTCCTTGGTAGCCCTTATTGATCTCCTTAAAGAGCTCACGTAGCTCTGGCTTATCCTTATCGAAGCTGGCTCCAAACGCACTGATGCTACTAGCGCAACCCTCACCACTCATGATGTCGATGCCGAAGGGGATCTTGAGATCCGATGGCACCGTAGGCAGATTGGTCGTAGGACCATATACGGTGAACGACTTGGCAGTAGTCTCTCGACAGTCACTCTCTAAAGTATATTCGTAAGTGCCTTGTGGTAGTGCCCCGCTATACTCAAAGTGGTAGAGGGTTGTGTCACCCTTGACCTCCCGCTTAGTGGGTTGCATCTTCTTAGCCGTAAGAGCACTGGGGGTCTTAATATTCAAGACGGGAGGTCTCTCCGTACCCCCTCGCGCTACGATATGAAAGCTACCGTACGGTCTACAAGGCAACCTATAGGCATCAAACTTCTCCTGGGTCACCTCCAGCGCTACATACTTGTTCTCAACCTTTGCATTCCAGCGGAGGAAGGTCTCAACGTCAGACTTGCCTATTCCTTCTTTAGCTATCAGTCTAATAGAGATACTGTAGTCCTCGCGCCCTGGTAGTTGCTCGATCAGAAGTGCCTCTGTAGGAGCTGGCGCTGGCTTGTAACCCTGAGTGTAACTATGACCTTCCCCATCCTTGACCTCGTACTCCACCCTCTCTATCTGAGAGAGAGCTAGCGGAGCTCCCCAAAATGGTGTAAGTAGCTTAACCTCCATCGTACCCTCATTCTGACAATAAGAGGGGGTCGTCGTCACTTCAAAATGGAAGTTCCCATCCTTATCTGAGCCTTGTTGGGATGTCTTCTGCGCGGAGAGCGCAGAGATCGACAGAAGGAGGAGAAGGAGGGAGAGGGTGATGTATCTATATCGTTTCATAGCGTATGGGACATAAGATAGATGGGTAAGGGGAGAGAGTGCGGCATTGGGACACGAAACTAGAAGTCTACCTGCGTGATCTTGATCTGGTACCAAGTATTGCGGATGACGGAGTAGGTGCTCACGCCCGCATTCTGTGCTGCAAGCTGACCAGTTTCTTCCGTGTTGCGGTCGTCAAACTTGTCGACGAGCGGGTGCCTGGTTACTTGATAGCCATTGCGGTGCTTGGGGTCCCAATCATTGACCTGGAAGGTGAGCCTGAGCTGCATCGCTGCCAATTGGTCGGGCGTTAGCCCCGCATCGGCACTCGTCTGGCGGATAAACTCCGGTACGTAGAGCGTCGTGTAGTAGTCGGATGTCCTGAGCTCACCGATAGCTTGACCGGCGCTTTCAGTGCTAATCATATTGCGACGCACCTTGTTCTTGTCCCGCTCTATATAGTAGCAGTCCTGCCCGTCCTGAGGAGCCCGGTAGTAGTTGGAGTTGATAGGATTGTAGAGCGTTGTGGTCCACTGGTTCTCGTCGTAGTAGCGAGAGGCGAAGAGAGCGAAGTAACGAGGTACATTATATAGAGCCATCTGAAAGTCCTCTATATAGTCCAGCACAAGCACCTGATCCGAGGTGGGGTCGCCCAGCACGCTGTTGGCAATCATGTCGGGCATCGTGATGTCGATACGCGCCAGGACACGCGTCAGACGCACGGGATGTCGCTCCGTCGGTGTGGCTAGGAAGCGGTATGGGTCTGGCTCGGTGCCCTTTCCGAGCATCTGCTTGATGGCATCGATGCTGACGTTGGGACAGATGGCGGTCATCGGGATGAGGTCGTCCTCACCGCTACCACCATCCGCTAAGCTGGGGAGAAACTCCGGTTGCCAGGGGATCTGCGTCAACCCAGAGAGCGAGTAGAGCTGCCCCCGTTCGGTGACACCCTGCAGGGCTGTCGTCAGGTTGTAGGTTTTGGAAGCCTCATTGGCGACGAAGTAGAAGTCAAAGCTTTGGATCCCTTTCGGGATCATCACTGGGTGACTCCAAGGAGTGACATTGTCCTTAGGCTGTGTATAGCCTCCTAAGACTTGGTTGACTAGACACTCGCCCGTATTGTGGTCGAAGACGAGGACACGTACAGACTTGACCTTATTCTCTGCATTTTTGAGCTTCTCCTGTAGCTCAGACAGAGGCACCTCCCCCTGACGGAAGGTCGACTGCGGCGCCACGCTCATCGAGAGGTAGAAGTCCCCCTGACCAGGCGGACAGGCGGATGGATCCTCCTTGACGCAGCTAGTTAGCCCCGTCAGCAGGAGCACCGCGGAGAGCAGCCACGCAAGGATCGTGCGGGAGCCTCCTTGTATGCTATATAGATTGCATTTCGTCATGGCTTTGTAGCTCGAGAGGTTAGACACATTATATATTATGGTCTTGCTCACGGATGAGCCAGCCATTGATCCATACGTTCACCGCTAGGAAAGTCTCTCGCGTCACGGGGCGACCATCGAAAGCGAAGATGACGGCGTAGTGATCCTCACGGTCGAGGTACTCCTGATCGGAGAGCTTGTTGTTCGCGTAGAACTTCGTCTGCAGCAGTAGCGACAGCAGATCTATGTTGAGGAGCTCATCGCCCGTAGCGCGCTCGGTGATGATAAGTCGCTGATCCTGGTTGGTCAGTAGGCGGAGGGTGTTGAGCTCGACAGCGATACCGCCCGACCCCTTGACCTGCTCAGCATAGTACGGGGTGTAGGTGAGTACGTCGTCGGTGAGTACTTCGCCAGCGCCGTTGTAGCGACCGTTGGGAGCGGTAATCTTAAAGTCGTAGTTGTCGACCTTAATGTTAGACTTGCCACCCTCAGAGAGATCCTGCATGACGAGGCGTATACTGTTGGTCCACTTAGCCATCGGCACGACGATGAGCCGGCTGCCATCGCCCAGCACCTGGACCTCCTTGGAGATACCATAGAGTAGTGGTGGCAGCTCAGCGGCGATCCGCTTGTCCTCAGCTCTCGAGAGTTGTATGAGCAGATCCTGCATGGTCGAGGTGCCGACCTGTAGCTTGCTCTCCTGATAGAGGGTACCCATACGGTGGCCGCAGAGCGCTACGATGGAGTAGTCGCCCGGGGCGAGCTGTAGCTCGAAGGTCTGCCCCTCAGCATAGGGTGCAGCCGCATCAGTCATCTCCGAGACCAGGTGCCCTGTCTTGTCGAAGATGTAGAGATGCACATCCTCTGCCTCGCGATGCCAGCGATCTACGTACTGCATATTGTAGTCGTAGCGTAGCTGCACACGGAGCGGGCAGGTGGACAGATCCTCATAGATGCACTTGTCACAAGAGACGAAGCTCCAGCTCAGCAGGAGCATGACTCCTATATATAATAGTCTCGATCGAGATAGCGTATGTGGTACCATAGTCAACGTGAGTCTTAGACCTCTTTTGTGTGAATAGTTCCTATGAGGGGAACATTCAACCCCTCATAGGATAGTATTGCTGTCGATGACGTGTAACCCGCTCAAACGTGTAACCCTTTGTAGGGACGCACGGTCTGTGCGTCCGTTCTCGTTAAATCCTTGACGCTGTAACCTTTGATGCAACGGACGCTCAGACCGAGCGTCCCTACAAATCGTTACACGTCTCGTACGTCCCTACAGCGGGTTACACGTCTCGCTAATCGACAAGCAAAGTGTACTCAGGGATTATAGAGAAATCTCCTGTGTACGAACAATCCAAGGATTGATCGTAATATCGAAGGCTACGAATAGCTTCGTTGGATCATCTGGATTAGGCTTTTCAGGAACAATTGTAGGCTCACCTGGTTGTGAGATCTTCTTGATCGTAACCTTGTAGATGTTGTTACGAACTACACCGTAGCGACCGTAACCCATATCCTTGCTAGACTGAGTATCGTTGAAGTGACGGATTAAGTTCGTCTGGTAGTAGCAAACACCATCCTTATAGCCCTTGAAGTTGTGAGCGACAAAAGACTTAGTGATGGTTCCCTCAGTCTTGTCAACTGGGCTGTTAGCATCCTCTACAAGAGTCTTAAGAGCAGCCTTGAAGCCTGCTGGCGTGCCAACAATCTCTTTCTCGGCAGCTTTTGATGCATCAGTTACGATACCGATGTACTCTTTCATCTTTGCCACAGTAAAGGTAAAGCCCATATAGCTGTACCAAGTCTGACCCTTTGTAAAGGAAATGCCGTCATGGTCTGCAGGCTTCCAGGTACCGCTCAGGATAAATGAAGTAGTCTGGTTGTTTAGCTGCTGACCAGCATCCATCGTGTTCTCAAGGCAGTACTGACCCTTAGTGTCTTCAAAGCCCCACTCGTTAGCGAGAACGTCGACATCCTTCTTGTAGTTGAAGTCTGCCTCGTTAAATTCACCAGCTAGGTAGTTAGGATCCTTAGCGTAGCGAGCGAAGCGATCAGTATTGTTATCTACCGTCTCAGGGGCAAACTGATCTAAGCCAGTCGTAACCTGGGCAAACTGACGATAGATAAAGGTCTTCTTGTTGGTCGTATTGAGCTCCCACTTGGTGTCGGAGAATGTAACACCAGCAGGAAGATCTGGTGTACCACCCACGTATACCTTGGCGAGGATACGATCTACATTTACCTTGATCGGATGACCCTCGGCATCAGCTGCAGCAGCCTTCATATCAGCAGGTGCAACCTTAACGAGGCCACGATCGTTAGACATCAGGATAGCCTTACCATCTGCAGATAGATCTTTGACGGTTGACTCAAGAGCAGCCTGAGCATCCTTGAGGTACTTACCCTCTGCGGTAGCTGCGATGACATCAGATGTTGGATTGATGATAGCAAGCATCTGATAGTCTTGACTTACGACCTGCTCAGCTTTTGTGGTAAAGTTAGCTGCTGTAGCTGCGCTAGCTGGGGCGTCAGCAAGACCATCTCCTGTAGGTGCCTGACCACCTGTTGCTGTGATGTTGTAAGTAAGGGCGTACTTAACTATGCCTTCATTTGGATCGTAAAGTACGACGCGGACCTCCTTGATAGCCTGCTCATCAGCAGTACCAACGAAAGTATCGCCAGCGTTTGCACCAGCGACATTGCCAGCCTCAGCTCTTGTACCACCTTGTGGTAGGTTGAAAGTAAAGGAGATGAAAGCATCAGCCTTCTCCTGATCATTGGGTTGGTTCTTGTCGTTCTTGCAGCTTGCGAAGAGCAGAACTGCGGCGAGAGCCAACGTTGCATAAAGAAACTTTTTCATAGTTGAATTGGTTTGATTGTTTATAAAGCTGTTGAATCTTTGATGCAAAGGTATGTAAAATCCCCCCCCCCGTTTGTCAAAATCGGTTTTCTTTTTGACAAAATCGATCGTTAACATTTCGCCCGATGGAATTTTGATCAAAAACAGCCTCTACACATAGTCTCTCAACAGCTAGCAAGTCCGTAACGCACGAGGGTCTTCGGGATGCCTCGGTGGATATTTTCGATTCTCCATGGGGATATTTTTGATTTTCCACGAGGGCAAGAAAAATTTCCTCGGAAGAATCAAATGATACTTCGGAAGAATCAAACGATAAGTCCGAAGAATTTTTCCTTTCCTCCCTGGGAAATAAAAAATATCCACGGAAGAAATCCCAAAATAGTTCCAGAGGAATCGGGAAGTCGTCGGGACGACGAGTGGTGAAACCTGTAGTCTGGTGTGCGGAACCACGGAAACGACTCCTGTAGGGACGCACGGTCTGTGCGTCCGTTTCCGTTAAAACCATGACGCTGTAACATTTGACACAACGGACGCTCAGACCGAGCGTCCCTACAAATCGTTACACGTCTCGCTTTGATACAACGGACGCTCAGACCGAGCGTCCCTACAAGGCGACGTGGGTTGGTCGATGAGGTTTACACGCCCCGTGCGTCCGCACAGCGGGTTTCACGGTCGGTGCGGTCGGCGGCGTAAAAAAATCGGAGCCTACCCACACGATGGTGGATAGGCTCCGATTTTTTTACTACCGCTCTAACTGGAGAGCGAGTAGGGGAAAGCTTACTTCTTAGCTGCTGCGAGCTTCCTCTGTTGCTGCTTATTGCGTACTAGGTAGGCAATAGGCGATGCGACAAAGAGCGTACAGAAGATACCGTAAACGATACCGATGAGTAGCGCAAAGGTAAAGCTACGCATAGAGGCTCCACCGAGTAGGAAGATGATGAAGACCACTAGGAAGGTCGAGAAGGTCGTCTGTACGGTACGAGCTAGCGTGCTATTGAGCGCATCGTTCATCACAAGCTTCTCCTCACGGTTGGGATAGTTGTGTAGCGTCTCACGGACACGGTCGAAGACGACGACCACATCGTTGATCGAGTATCCGATGATCGCTAGCAGCGCTGCGATGAAGTTTTGATCGAGCTCCATCGTGAAGGGCATGATCTGCCAGAGCAGTATGTAGCTAGACACAATGAGTAGCGTGGTGGTAGCCACAGAGGCAAAAGCTCCTAGCGAGAAGGCCCAGTTGCGGAAGCGAAGCAAGATGTACAGTCCCATGAAGATCAGGGAGAGGAGCACCGCTATGATAGCCTGACGAGAGATATCCTTAGACATACTTGGGCTGACACGCTGTGAGCTGACGACATAGTTGTCGACAAACTGCTGCTGGGTCGTGCCCTGTGGTAGGAACTTCTGTACGCCCTCGAAGACCTTACCGATGACGAGTAGCTCCTCGTCTTCGCTCTCCTGAGTCATACCGATACCATAGTTGGTCGAGATACGAACCTGATTGCCCTCCGTACCGATAGAGGTGACGAGGACATGCTCCTCTAGGGGCTTCGTCAGAGCCTCACGTACCTCAGCCGAAGAGACAGGCTGCTCAAAGGCAACGATATAGTTGCGACCGCCTGAGAACTCGATACCTCTATTGAGACCCCATACGAACGAGCCAATGAGACCGAGCACGAGGATAGAGCCAAAGATGATGAAGCCCTTGTTGCGGTTCTCCAGGATCTTGTAGGTGGGGTTGTTTAGCAGGTTGCGTGTGAGGAAAGTTGTATAGGTAACCTTGTCCATACGTCCCTTCTTATCAAGCGCCTCAACGACGATACGTGTCAAGAAGACTGCCGTGATAAAGGAAGCGATGACACCGATGATGAGCGTCGTAGCGAAGCCACGGATAGGACCTGTACCAAAGGCATAGAGCACACCACCCGTGATGACGGTCGTGAGGTTGGAGTCAAAGATTGCTGAGAAGGCATTGCCGTAACCGTCTTGTATAGCACGCGTCATAGACTTGCCAGCACGTAGCTCTTCCTTGATACGCTCGAAGATCAGAATGTTAGCATCCACCGCCATACCGAGCGTCAGCACAAGTCCCGCAATACCGGACAGCGTCAAGACACTGTGGAAAGAGGCAAGGACACCGAGGGTGAAGAAGCTGTTGAGGATCAGAGCACCATCGGCAATAAGACCTGGGATGAGGCCGTAAGCGAGGCACATGTAGATCATCAGCAGGATGATCGCAATGATAAAGGAGATGATACCAGCCTTGATGGACTCACTACCAAGCGTTGGTCCGACGACACTCTCCTGCTCGATCTCGACAGAAGCCTCCATACGTCCAGAGTTGAGGACGTTAGCAAGGTCGGTCGTCTCATCGACGGTGAAGTGACCCGAGATCTCAGAGCGTCCGCCCGTGATCTCGTTATTGACATTAGGTGCTGAGTAGACGACACCATCGAGGACGATAGCGATGTTTCGACCGATGTTGTCACCGGTCAGGCGAGCCCACTTACGAGCACCCTCATCATTCATCGTCATGGTGACGACGGGACGGTTCTGACCTAGGTCGTTGCGCACCTCACTACGTGCCGAGGTGACCACCTCACCACCTAGATCGGGGAGTGCATTGCGGTTACCACGGATAGCGTAAAGCTCGTAGATGTCTGTCTCCTTGCCAGACTGTGGATCTTTGATAGGCGAGTTGCTCCAGAGGAGCATCAGATCCTCACGGATCATCTTTTGCTTCTGAGCCTCCTCGAGCATTTCATCGATCTTGTCTAGATCTGCACGACGAGCGTAGCCGACGATGGTACCACGATTGGTGACGTTGAGCTTGCTAAAGAGGACATTCTCTACACCTGTGGAAGCTGGCGTCTGTACTGCTGTAGAGTCAGCCACCGTAGCGGTCGAGTCAGCTGCCGTAGTAGCCGTATCGGCAGGCGTCAGGTCGTTGCCGTTTGCCATAGCGGTGAGACGATTATTAGCGTCGACGAGGTCGCTAGCAATCTCATCATAGGTGTAGGTGCGCCAGAACTGTAGGTTAGCACTGCGCTGCAGTAGCTCACGAACACGCTGAGGCTCGGTGACACCTGGTAGCTCGACGAGGATACGTCCCTGGCCCTCGATGCGCTGTACGTTTGGAGCGACGACACCAAAGCGGTCGATACGAGTCTTGAGGACGTTGATAGCAGCGTCGATAGCACTGCTGTACTTCTCCTGAAGCACCTTGATAACCTCCTGGTCGCTAGACTTAGGCGAGATGACATCACGGAGGGGACCATTGCTAAAGATTACCGCGAGCGAGCCTGAGGGCTCGAGCTCTTTGTAAGCCTTTACGAAAGTCCCGACGAAGTCATTGGCGCCTTCCTTGGCAGCCCTATCGATAGCCTCGATGAAGGCTGGCGACTGGTTATGTCCTGAGAGGTTGCGCAGGAGATCACGTCCATTGACCTTGAGGACGACGTTCATACCGCCCTTGAGGTCTAGTCCGAGACCTATCTGCTGGTTGCGGGCTTTCTTGAGCGTGTAGCCAAACCACACCTTCTCGTTGGCCATTGAGTCGAGATACGCTTTGCCATCCTCGCCAGCTGCGGTCATCGCCAGCGCCTTCTGATCGTAGTGCCTTACCACTGGGGTAAAGGAGATGTAGAAAGCGCAGATGATCGTCAGTAGAGAGGCGAAGAGGATCACAAATCCTTTGTTCTGCATGAGTATATTTGATATATCGTTATTATTTCACGTAGTCTAGATTGCCACAAAGTTACGCTAAAATATACTACTGGCAAACAAATACCCTCGCAATCGTCCGAAAAACATCGGTATACCGATCCGCAGAAGTACCCAAACGTCGCTATAAGAAACGAAAAAAGGACGGCACCTAAGCACCGTCCAATCTTTTATAGAGCGGAAAACGAGGCTCGAACTCGCGACCCTCAGCTTGGGAAGCTGATGCTCTACCAACTGAGCTATTTCCGCATGTTACCTCCTCGGATTGCTATCCTGCGACTACGCGATCATAGTCACATAATCGCCCCTCGGATTGTGGAAGCAAAGGTACAATAAATTTTGGAATGGGAAATACGTCTCTGCAGTGGCAGCATCATAAGCATACGATAACGAATAAGAGGACTCCCTCAGCGTTAGGCCATACGACCTGCTGCTGGGAGAGTCCTCTTATATTATATAGTGTCTCTGGTGGAGGCTCTCTTTGGAGCCCCCCGTCAGACACGGTGGCAGTCGCTAGAGGATTACCTTGTTTGCCTCGCCATCGACAGAGAGTAGGTAGCTCCCCGTGGGTAGCTCTGCGATGCTGAGTCGCAGCTCACCACTTTGGTCAGCACGTGCGCTCTGTAGGAGCGTACCATCTAGCGCATATAGCTCCACGACAGCGTGGGGAGTAGTCTGAGTGATCTCGATGTAGTCTCCTGTGATCATGAGACGATAGTGATCTGCCGAGACGACTGGGGCGTTGGCAAGTGGATTCTTGCCACTGTTGTCGTAGTTCTTGTAGTCATAGACGAGCCAAGACTTGTCAGTAGCGATCTTGACATCAGCGTCGTTTACTTCATTCTCCTCGCTTTGCTCTGAAGAGTCAATGGCATAGAGTTCACCACGCTCACTAGCACTTCTTGTGGGGAGGCTCTCGAAGAGTTGCTTCATGGCAGGCTCTTTGATAGCGTTCTTGTAGCAGAATGCCTCCGTCAGAGCCGTACAAGAGCTGAGGTCGAGAGCGGTTAGCTTGTTCTCGCGACAGTCAAGCTTATTCAGGCTAGACAGCCCCGTGAGCACGAGCGTTGTGAGTTCGTTCTCAGCGACATTGAGCTCTGTCAGCTTAGTGCAGTCTGAGAGGCCATGTATCTCGGTCAGTAGGTTGCGCTCTAGGCTAAGCTCTTGGAGGTTCGTCAGCCCAGTCAGGTCGATGCTTATCATCTTATTACCTGGCAGCCATACAGTCTCTAGTTGCTTGCAATCTGAGAGATCAATCTCTGGGAGCTCACTACCCGCACAGTTGATAAAGGTAAGGTCAGCGCAGCCCTTGACGTTGACAGAGGTCATCGTATTGTGCAGAGCATAAAACTTGACCAGCTTAGGACTCTGTGAGGCGTCAATATCGTATGCGATAGAGCCGTTTTCGGAGCAGTCTATCGTATGTACTAGTCCGATAATTCGTATGAGACCTCTCGTCGACTTGTACTTCTCGATAGGAGGCACGCCACTCGTGATCGTCTTCTCTACGACTACGCCTTCGTCTGTCTCTATCTGCACCTTACTCTCGGCTGCAAAGCCAGACAGGCCCAAGTTGATCTCCTTGTCGGGCTTTGTCTTTATCGTAATGACGGGATCTGGGTCTTGGCTCTTTTGACCTGGAATGTCTATCTCCCAGCCCCTCTCCGTAGCTATATAACCGAGGGCCTTCTCTGCGCCAGGGTTATCGGCCACCTTGATAGTCCCAGAGAGGGTCGGTAAGGCATTGTAAACCTTGTTGAGAGCGTCCGCACTGAGGAGGTTCTCCTGGAGGAATAGCGTCCTCAGACTAGGTAGTGTGCCTAGTGTAAGAGCCGTGAGCTTATTGCCCTCTAGCTCGAGATCGTTAAGGAGCGGGCACTCCCCAAACGTGAGCTCAGCGAAGTCGTTGCCCTGTAGTCTCAGACGTAGCAGCTTGGGGTAAGCGACAGCCCCCTCACCGATCTTAGTGAGCTTGTTGGCCTTTGCGTAAAACTCAGCGATCTGCTCTGGGAGAGCGACCTGCTCTAAGGCGCAGCTATCAGCTTTTATGGAGGTTAGACTGGGCATTATAGAGCCGTCTATGACACTTAAGCGAGCGTTGTATGAGACATCTAGATTCTTGAGTTTATCTAAGCCCCTGAGCTCGATAGTCTCTAGATCGTTGCGTCTCAGATCAACGGTTGAGAGCGACTTTAGCTCCTTGTAGTGGAAGCTCGTCAGCTTGTTATTTTGTATCTTAAGGATTCCAAGGTTTGGCGCATTGACGTGGTCTAGCGTCGTAAGCTCATTGTTCTCTAGGGAGAGCATACCAAGCTGTTCCGAATTGATCGCTATGGAGGTGATATTAGCTCCTGGAGCCATAAGGACTGAGCAGTTTCCGTAGATCTTGATCTCCTCGCCAGCTTTCTTACCCTTGGCCGCTGGTGAAGTAGGAGAGACGGTTGTGAGTGTACCATCGCCCCAGTCAATCTGGATGGGCGTACTACCATCACCCATGATTCTAAATGAGCAGTCCGTTCCAATCTCTGTGGAGGTGGTCAGGCGTATCGTTGGCTCACCTAGATTATTCTCCTGGCCCAGGATGTCTATCTTCCAGCCCTTGTCCGTAGCTATATAGCCATAAGCCTTCTCTGCGCCAGGATTCTCGGCCACCTTGATGGTCCCTGAAACAGAAGGTAAAGCATTATAAACCTTGTTGAGAGCATCCGCACTGAGGAGATTCTTCTGAAGGTATAGAGTCTTCAATGCGGGAAGTGAACCAAGCGTAAGAGACGTGAGTTTATTGCCATCGAGCTCGAGGTCGTTGAGGAGCGGACACTCTCCTACGGTAAACTCAGTGATTTGATTGTTAGGTAGTCTCAGACGTTGTAGCTTCGGGAAAGAGACAGCCCCTTCGCCGAGCTTAGTGAGCTTGTTACCCTTTGCATAAAACTCGGTGATAGATGCTGGGAGAGATACTTGCTCTAAGGCACAATTTTCAGCTCGTACGGAGCTGAGACTAGTGAGCGTAGAGGCTTCAAGCGAAGTCAGAGCGGGATTGTCTGAAGCAATCAATCTCTTCAGCTTATTTAAGCCAGACAGGTTAAGGGACTCCAGGTTATTCTGCTTTACATTAAGCGTAGTAATGGATACAAGCCCATGCAGATCGAGGCTCGTCAACTTATTGTTTTGCAAGTTAAGAGACTCTATGGCTGGAGTCTTGGAAAGATCTAGTGTCGTGAGCTCATTGTCTGCTAGGGATAGCATACCCATCGCAGGAGCATCAATAGTGATTGCTGTAATCTTAGCTCCTGTAGCTAGAAATGACAGGCAGTCCCCATAGATCTTAATCTCGTCGCCAGCCTTCTTCCCCTTGACCATAGTAGAAGTGGGTGAAACAAGTGTGCCATCACCCCAGTCTATCTGAATGGGAGTAGTCCCCCCGATGATTGTGAAGGAGTAGTTGGTCCCGACCGCTCCAGATGTGGTCAAGCGTATCGTCGGCTCGCCTAGCTCTCTCAGACCATCGCCTGAGGCAAAAGGGCTCTCGCTCGCATGCCCCATCGCAGGGAGGCAGAGAACCAAGAGCAGCAGTAGTAAAGGAGTTAATCTTTTCATCATAGTTTTACTAGGGATATTGTTGTATAAAGTGTCTTGAGTCTTGCAGACTAGCGGCGGGCGTACTGCGAGCGTCCGAGCGAGTAGACGTCACCTCCGAGGCTGTCTACAGCTACGATGACGGGGAGCTCCTCGACACGCAGCTTGCGGATTGCTTCGGGCCCTAAGTCGTCGAAGGCGATCACCTCGGCCTCCTTGACGCACTTGCCCATCAGGGCAGCTGCTCCACCGATGGCGGCGAAGTAAACGCCTTTGTACTGCTTGATCGCATCAACGACCTCCGGGCTACGCAAGCCCTTGCCGATCATCACACGCAGACCGTGCGCTATGAGCGTTGGCGAATAGGCATCCATACGTCCTCCCGTAGTGGGGCCGACGGAGCCGATAGGTTGTCCAGGCTTAGCAGGGCAAGGACCGGCATAGTAAACGACCTGCCCAGCAAAGTCAAAGGGCATTTCCTCACCTCGCTCTAGCATCTCGACAAGACGCAGATGCGCTGCGTCACGTGCTGTGTATATAGTCCCCGAGATGTAGCACATATCTCCCGCTCTGAGCGGAGTAATCATCTCTGTCGTAAAGGGGGCTCTGAGTATCTTTTTCTCTTCCATGTCTCTATATATTATAGTGTACCCTCAGCGTGACGTGTCGCATGGCAACTGATATTGACCGCTACGGGTAGTCCGGCAATGTGTGTTGCACCCGTATTGATGGCGACGGCTAGAGCCGTGGTGTCTCCACCGAAGCCGGCCGGGCCGATGCCCATCTTATTGATCTCTTGGAGTAGCTCCTCCTCGATCTCAGCGACGGCGGGATCGGGATGACGCTCACCGATAGGACGTAGTAAGGCACGCTTGGCTAGCTCAGCCGAGCGCTCCATCGTGCCTCCGATGCCGATGCCGACGATGATCGGCGGACAGGGGTTGCCGCCAGCGTGAGAGATGGTATCGAGGACAAACTGCTTGATGCCGGCTACCCCTTGGCTGGGAGTAAGCATCGAAAGTGCACTTTTGTTTTCACTGCCGAAGCCTTTTGGAGCGACGGTGATATGCATCTTGTCACCAGGCACAATGCGGTAGTGGATGACGGCGGGGGTGTTGTCTCCCGTATTGTGTCGATGTATCGGATCGCTCACGACGGACTTGCGCAGGTAGCCGTGGGTGTAGCCTCTGCGGACGCCCTCGTTGATAGCGTCTTCGATCAGATCTCCCTCGACGTGCAGATCCTGTCCCATGTCGACGAAGATGACGGTCATACCCGTATCTTGACACATGGGAGCACGCTCACTGCGTGCTATGTGAACGTTTTCGATGATGGTATTCAGTACGTTTCGTGCTAGAGGCGAGCGGTCTCGCTCTGCGCCCTGCTGCATGGCAGCCTCGATGTCGGGCGATAGGTTGACACAGGCCTCTATGCAAAGCTTCTCCACCAAGTCTGTGATGGCTGTAGAGGATATTGTACGCATATATTAAGTGTGTAAGTAAACTGTCTAGTTAAGTGGTTATGGGCGAATGAGCTTGCAGTTGTACCGCTCACCAGCTCCAGTAAGATGTACGATGTAAATGCCTGACTGCAGAGCGTAGTCGGCAAGGGATAGGGATGAGGAAACGTTCGTCAGTGGAAGCGACAAGATGTGCTGACCAGTAGCACTGTATAGCTCAAGCTCTACGGGGGTATCTCCTACGAACCATGAGTCTGGTAACAGGATGTATAGACGCTCCCCCGACAGCATCACACGAGGTTCGTTCGCAGACTCTGGAGCGGTTGTTCCGCCCGCTTTGAGCTTCCCCAAGAAGATGGGATCTACCCAGTAATGACCCAGATAAGGAGCTCCGCTTAGCTTTGCGGGCTCCCAAGTAGAGCCGACTAGGTGCCACGCATAGGGTGTGGTGTGAGGCTGCGCTTTGCTCATGAGCAAAGGCGCTGACAGAGCCTTGCCCTCGCTCCCCTCTAGTGCTATGTAGTAAGAGCCTGCGGACAGTGTCAGAGGCTCGCCTTCCTTTGCAGGGAAGAAGGCTTGGAAGGCATCTGAGAGTATTCGCTGCTGCGGACTTTGTCCTGCATCATTTACTAATAGATACGAAGGCTTCGGTAGCGTCTGCTCGTAGAGCTTCTTGCCAGGTTTGCCCCCCTCGTCTCTATATATAGCGAGCGTCACAGGAGGCCACTCCCGCATAGCTCCCATGACCAGCACGGAGCCGAGGTACAGCACGGAGGTGTCGATGTCGTAGCGCACAGCTATGCCCCTGACAGCTGTATTGATGGTGCGAATAGCGACACTGTCACGCATCAGACTGTAAAGTTGATGTGAGAGACGTACGGGAGGCATTGCTGCAAAAGGATCTAATCCCTCGAGTATAGTCTGGTCACTCGTTGGAGCTAAGTGCGGCTTCAGACACTTATCGTCTGGATAGCCCGTGAAGACTTCGCTCAGAGCGTAGTAATAGTCATTGTACGGAGTCGAGCAGTAGGAGTTTCCTCCAGAGAGGGCACCGATGAGGTGATGATTCTTATCAAAGAGTCCCGACCCCGATGAGCCTCCAGCTGTCGTCCCGACATCCCACTTCTTAATGTGTAGGTGCGAATTGACCCACTGAACAGGCACCGAGGCTATATCGTAACTCTCTAGAGGGGGCTTTTCGTCAGCTCTATTATAGCGACGTACAGAGGCTTTCGGATGGTGTATACCGATGACAGGCGCGGGAAATTCACGCTCAGCATTCCAACCAGCAAGGTACGGCCTATAGCTCTGAGGAATAGGGCACTGCCCTTGTGGCGTAGCGGGCTGAACGCCCGTGATACGGAGTAAGCACATGTCGTGTTCCTCATTGTAGGCTACTAGCTCGGCACCGGCTAGTGTTTGCTCCTCGATGCCATTAACTAGAGGCTCGCCCGTAGGGCTAAAGTAGTTGAAGTAAAAGACCGTCTGCTCTGCACTCTGACGCACATAGTCGAGCTCTCTGTTCTTATAGCTAGCATTGAGACAGTGGGCTGCCGTCAGGACGAGTGGATCTCCATCTAGGCGACTGTTGTTGATCAATGTACCTGACGATAAGTAGCGCCCCCGCACTATCAGCAAGAGCTCACTGCGAGCGATGCGCTCTACCTCTGGATGCCGCACCGTAGCCTCCGCGCACTCCAGTCCCTTCAAGATAAACCACGGAGAGCCTGGTTCTTGATGTCCTCCGACTGCAGGTGGTAGCTCCTCGCCAACAGTTGTGAGCAGAGCTGTCGTAATGCCCGACAGTTGCCACGGGATATTTCGGCGCTCACCACTAGCGGGATAGTAGTAGACCATGAGTCGCTCTCCATAAAGCGGAGCGGTAGTAAGACTATGAGACGAGACATTGTTTGCCTCGGTAAAAGCGCCTCGCACCTCACCTTCTTCATTAGTTATAAGGAGCATATCCCCACGGTTCAGCTGATATTGATCAAAGTAAAGCGTGTTCCAGCCAGCCTTCTCAAGCTGCAGGATACCCTGCCAAGCATACCTTCCCGAGGGCATCACCAGCCAGTCGCCCCAGAGCTTGCTCTCGGGTAGCTGGCGGTACTCTATCGTGGGTAGCTCTAGGAGCCGTAAGCCCGATGGTGCTGTCTCAGTCTGCTGCCGTAATGTGCTAGCAGACTCCGTGCGAGAGGTCGCATGGAGCTGGTAAGCTCCTTGCGCATTACGTAGCGTAGCATGACGCTCACCCAGATCCGTCACTATAGCAGCTGGGATAGGCGTCGCTAGTTGAGCCGCTACGGGCAGAGCAAGCAGAAGCGCAATGAGAGAGAAGCATACGCACTTGCCGTAGGACAAGAGATACGCACGGGAGCAAGTCATGAACCGACGCAAAGCTGTCGTCACTAGAGCTGTGTCGAGTCTATTCATAGGGATAGTCCGAAAGATATTCTCTCAAAGGTACAAATAAACTCGCACAAGCGAAGATTTATCTGAAGCGGGATTGCCATCTAGCAGCGATGAAAATAAAATAGGAGCTACACCTTCGCGGGTATAGCTCCTATCTTGAGGGGATAGCCTCACCACACCACGCAGGTGGACGGCTGATCGTGTTATCGTACGAGGAAGGGGATCGCAGCGTGGCTTCCGTCTGCTCTATTGAGCAGTGCGACATACTTGCCTGTCGCTAGAGGTAGCGCCAGCACGGCGACTCCAGCAGGCTCCAGACGTGCCACGACGGCACCCGAGAGATCAACGATCATCAGCGACGTGACAGACTCTGCGCTCTCTAGATGGAGCTGCTGCGCCTCACTGTCGTAGTAAACCTGCGGGTTGTCTGCTGTCGGGATGGGCGTGTCGGTACCGTTGAAGTATCCGTCGACCGTTAGCTCCCAAAATCCTGATCGCAGTGTCGGCTGCAGGTCGTCTGACTCCACCCCTTCATTATCGGCTTCACGTAGCGCCGAGCGTGGCTGTGTGCTGCCCATCTTGACACTCGTGATAAGGCAGACGTAACGACAAGCGTCCTCTTTGGAGACTCCGTGGAGCGTTAGCTTAGCCTCATTAGCGTTGGGGACCGGCTGTAGCGTGGTCAGATTGTACCACCTATAGTGCTCATCGCCGATGAGCGTGCCAGGATAGGTCGCGTCAAAAGTGACATCGCTACCTGACGTGACGCTCTCCTCATGACGCTCACTATAAGCTTGCTGCATACCAAAGCGGAAGATGCAGTCTTTGTTTTTGATGAAGGCATCCCACGCCTTAAAGTCCGCAAAGGAAAGGCGACAGTTGCGCACATCAATCATGTCTAGGTTCTTGAGCTTCTTGTAGATCGCTGGCACGGTGCCTGAGAGGTTGTTGTTTCTCAGGGATATCTTACCCAGCTCAGTCGCATCTTGCCAAGTGGCGGGGATGGAGCCTGTGAACTGGTTGTACCCTAGATCCAAGTACCAGAGCTTCGTCGGTAATTGTTGAGGCAATGCACCTGTGAACTGGTTATGATCAGCAAAAAACGCTTCGCAGTCCTCCATCGTGCTTAAGTCTTCTGGCAGAGAGCCAGTAAGCTTATTGTCAGCACAGGAGAAGCGTTGCAAGCGAGGCAACATTACGATACTCTCGGGGAAGGGTCCTGTGAACTGGTTGCTGTTGAGGTAAAGTCGTCCCGGCTCTGTAACGCCAAGTCCTAACTCTAGGGGCTTGCCGAGGTTGACAAGGGAGCTTAGATCTGGTATCTCGCCACTCATCTTGTTGTTTTGGACAGAGAGGATCTGCAGCTCGGTACACTCACCGATAGAGGCGGGGATAGAGCCCGTCAGCTGATTAGCGGACAGCTCTAGGACCTGCAGATTGCGACAGCGTCCGATCTGCTCGGGCAGCTGTCCTGAGAGATTGGAGAAGGAAGCATCGAGATACTCCAGCTGAGGCATCTTGGAGATGTCGGGTAGCGTACCTGTCACCTCTGAGATCACATTGTCTTTGTCGTCTACATTATAGAAGTTTGCCAAGTGTAGGATCTTCAGATTGACCAGCTTATCTAGGTTAGGTAGCTGTCCCGTCCATAGATTGCCACTGAGCGTGAGCGCCTGCAACTTAGTCATTGAGCCAAATGCTTCGGGGATAGGACCTGAGAGCTTATTGCTGGATAGTCCCACAAGGCGTAGCTCTGGGAAGGCGGTAAAGAAGCTCTTCGGTAGTTGTCCCGTCAGTCCTACCCCATCGAGGGCAATGCCCTGCACGTGTCCGCCTTCGATGATTACACCAGCGTACTTGTCTGCTCCTGAAGCAGTGCGCCAATTGTACCCCTCAGCCCAACCAGAGCCACCGCACTGGTCATAGATCTCGAGTAGAGCCTGCTGTTCCGATGCGGGGATGACGCTCTGTGCTTGTAGCGAGGAGCTAGTGCTCCCCCAGCCGAAAAGGAGGAGGAGACTAGCTAGAAATATCGTATAGAGTTGTGATTGCTTAGCGTACATATACCTTGTAGCTTGATTGATTGACAGTAACAATATAAAGACCCTCTGCGAGTGGCAGCTCATAAGTACCAGCAGGCAGATAATGAGAAGCTAGCTGTAGACCGCTAGGCGAGTAGATAGAGACGAGACTCTTAGCATCAGCTAGCTCGAGATGAAGCGCAGCTAAAGCACCGTACACGACAGCAGGTATGACCATCTCTGGCTGCTGTATGGGAACGGCGATCGTCGGGTCGACCTTGTAGTTCTTAAAGTTGCACCATGTCTCCGCTGCTTGGTAAGCCTCCTTGATTTCCTCTGAAGCGACAACGACCATCACCTTCTCGTAATGCTCCTCGGTGAAAGCGCTCTCTGACGTGACAGGAGCCTCCTCACGAAGCGTCGTGATCGTCTCTAGGGCATCACATGCGAAGAAAGCCATCTCCTTGATCTCTTTAACGTTCTCGTCCAGCCAGATCTGCTTGATGTGTGAGCAATTGGCAAAAGCTTGCTCACCTATGTCGGCAACCTTCTTAGGAAAGCGAACTTCCTGCAGCGAGACACAGTCGAAGAAGCCGTAGTCTGGAATTAGCTCTATGCTATCGGGGAAGACGATTGCCTCTAGCGAAGCGCAGCCATGGAAAACGCTCTCGCCAAGGTTCAGAGCGGTCTGAGGTAGCGCTATACTACGCAGTGCGGTGCAGTAGCTAAAGGCTTCCTCCTCAATGTTGGTCACACCCTCTGGTAGCACTACCTCCTCGAGAAGCATCGCTTGACTACAACTAGAGGCGGGAATCGTCGTGAGCTGCTTAGGATAGGTCAGCTTGCGCAGCTGAGCGTACTCTTTGAAGTTGAAGCCCTCTAGCGGATTCTCCTCAGCATCGTAAGTGACCTCGCCGAGGTCTAGCTCCTGCATACGATGCAGCTCTGCGAGCGCTTCCAGGTCGGCACTCGTTATCGTACCAGTGAGCTTGACTACACGGTATAACTCAGGAGTCGTCAGAGCGATGATGGTCCCCTCTAATGGCTTCTCGGCAGAGACCTCAGCGGTGAGCGTCAGCATCTCCGATACATTGGCAAACGCCTTCCACCCATCAGCAGCAGCGTAAGCAGCCTTGGTACCCTCAGGTACGACGAGCGTCAGCTCGCTCATAGCGGAGAGGTCGGCTAGACCAGCTAGATCCTCCTCCTTGTTAGGGACGATGGGCGTCGGATTGGTCACGATCACAGTCTTGAGCGCTTCACAACCACCGAAAGCCTTGTCACTCATTTTTTGCATCGAGTGAGGCAGTGTCACCGTCTTTAGACTCTTACAATTGGCAAAAGCTCCGTAGAGTATCTCCTCGCACCTGTTCGGTATCGTCACCTCAGTAATCGCTGTGCGAGCGAAAGCACCGCCCATCAGTGTCTTGAGCTTAGAGGGCAAGACGATACTAGCAAGAGCCTCGCAACCGCTGAAGGCGTTGCCTCCGATTCTAGTCACACCAGCAGGGAGCATGATCTCCTTCAGTGCCTTGCAGTTCATAAATGCTTGGTCGCCGATAGTCTCCAGCGCCATACTCTGTATGGTGACACTCTTGAGTTCCACGCAGCCATTGAATGCGTCATGCTCGATAGTGCGCATCAGTGGTGGCAGCTGTATCTCGGAGAGACTCGTGCATCCCTCGAAGGCTGAGACGCCGATCGTGCTAAGCATCTCTGGGAGGTCTAGCTCCTCAAGAGAGGTACAGCCCTTAAAGGTAGAGAAGGAGATCTCACGCATCGTAGCGGGTAGCGTTACCTTGGAGAGCGCCGCGCAATCCTGAAAGAGAGACTTACCTATATAGCTGACCTCGCTAGGTATCTCCACCTGTGCGAGTAGCTTGCACCCCTCGAAGGCTGAAGACCCAAGCGAGTCAATCGACTCAGGGAGCTCAATAGCCTCTAGGCTCTCGCACCAGCCAAATGACAATTCGCCTACATAGGAGAGTCCGCTAGGCAGATGTATTTCGGTCAGCTTGCCACCATTTTGCAAGCAGCGAGTACCTAGTCGAGTCACGCTGTTAGGTAGCGTGATGGTGGTGAGACTCTCTGCTAGCTCGCCCGCAAAGAGGAAGTAACCAGGCATAGTGCCAGGCACCGTTTCGACCTTCTCCGACAGATAGGGATTGCCTTCGTAGCTACCGCCAGCGACCACCGCCACGCCAGAGAGATCAAGCGTCGTGATGCCAGCCGTCTTTCTCAGCGCTCCGAAGTCGTCCGCATTGAGCGACCCCGTGATTACTAGATTAGACAGTTCGGTCGTCTCGCTTAGCTTCTTCTGTAGCGAGCCAGGCTCTGTGACCTCGATCGTGGTCTGAGCCGATAGTGGCACAAGCCCCCACCATAAGAGTAAGGAGAGTGCATAGGTTAATAAGGAGTAGAAATGCTTCATATACTATGTGATTTGATTAGTGTCATCGGAGCGTTTGAGAAATTGATCGCTCTAGCATCATGTTTTGTAGAGCTACAGCACCACAAATGTACCCATTCTCATCGAGAGGACAAGGTGATCGAGCGTCCCTTAAAACCTTGATCTGTGAGACACCATAGAGCGGGGTACTCGTGTAGGTCGTTTGTATCGTGCTGAATTCGTTATATATACGAGTTCCAAAAATGGTTCCCCTCTTGGAACTTTTTAGTTCCAAGGCAGGAACTTTCGAGTTCCAAGGGAGGAACTTTTTAGTTCCAAGGGAGGAACTTTTCGATTCCTCCGGAGGAAATGGAATTTTCGTAAGACGATGAGGTGAGCGGATTGGGCTATTTTTGGTATCTTCGCATAGAAAACAGAAATAAGCAATGGCACAGAATATAAAAGTAGGAGACACTATCCGCTACCTCAATGCGTCGGGCGGTGGTGTCGTCAAGCGCATCGAGCGTGGCGTGGCGTGGGTCGAGGGCCCCGACGGCTTCGAGCTACCCACACCGATACATGAATGCGTCGTGGTGGACAGCCGTGACACCTTCGTACCAGCATACAAACCCCCCGTAGTGAAGCGACAAGAGCCAGCAGTGCAGCCGCCTGCAAAGCCAGACAAAAGCAGTACGCCCACTGCGACTCCCGCCACCCCAGAGGTGGTCGATAGCGCAGATCAAGACTTGAGCTTTGTGGCTCCTCTCTCCAAGGGCCCTTGGTTTGACCGCTCAGGAGGCGAGCAGCTACAGGTGCATGTCGCCTATCTGCCTGTATCGTACGAGCACTTCGGACAGTCTCCCTACGAAACTTATCTGATCAACGAGAGCAACTACCATCTCCTCTTCACTTATAGCACGACAACCTCAGCGGGAGGCTACAAACTCCGCTCAGCAGGCGTCCTAGAGCCGGATATGCGGGTGCTCGTCGAGGAGTTTGACGCGTCGGAGATCAACGATCATGCCGTCTCACACTTCCAGTTTATCGCCTACAAGCCTGAGCGTACATATCGCTCCATGCCACCCGTAGAGCGTCAAGTGCGGATTGATGTGGTCAAACTGGTGAAGCGTCACTCCTTTCGTGAGAACCCCTTCTTTGATGAGGATGCGCTTGTGATCCCCGTCCTAGAGGCGTACGATGGCACCCAGCAAGCTCCTGCAGAGGAGCCACTGCCAACGCCTAGTCGCTCAGGAGCTTTGCCGCAGCGTGCTATCGAGCGTGCGGAGCAGGCGACAGCTACACAAAAGGCACCGCAAAAGGCACCGCAAAAGCCTACAAAGAAGAGTACAGCTAAGACTAAGTCTGAGCCCAAGCGTCCCGAGGCCCCAGCAGCTCCACAAGTTGCGCCAGCAACGCCCGAGCAAACCATCGAGAAGGTGGGGCTAGAGGCGGAGCGTATCCTCCCGAATGCTACGGGGATGACTCCGCACGAGGTGCTGCTCTATCAGCTGAAGAACTTCCGCCGTGAGCTAGACAAGCGACTCGATCGTCGTGGTAGCAAGGTGATCTTCATCCATGGGGCTGGTCAGGGCGTCCTGCATCAGTTGATCATCAACCGCATCGAGCAGGACTACCCGATGGTGCAGTATCGAGACGTCACGTTCGACGGCTTCCCGATGGGCGCTATCGAAGTTACCATTTCAGCAAAGTAACGACAACATCGTGTTAGAGATCGAGCGCAAGTACCTCGTCTGTCGTGATGACTACCTCCGAGAGGCGTCTCACCGCCACCATATCCGTCAGGGCTATCTGACAGCAGACGGACGGGTGACGGTGCGGGTGCGCATCATCGACGAGGAGGCGAGACTTACCATCAAGGGATGCTCCACCCCCGACGGACTGATCCGCTCCGAGTGGGAGTACCCGATCCCTGTCGCTGATGCTGAGGAGATGTTGCGCCAGTGTGCTAGCAGTAGCCTCGAGAAGGTGCGCTACTACGTGCCTTACGAGGGCTTCGTGTGGGAGGTAGACCGCTTCGTCGGGCGACTAGAAGGCTTGGTCATGGCAGAGGTGGAGCTGACGAGCCCGACAGATTGCCCTGCGTTACCCACCTGGCTGGGGCGTGAGGTGACGGGCGACCCACGCTACTACAACGCTATGCTAGCGCAAGAGCTGGCGCCACCACCCACTACCTAAGAGAATCAATAATACACTATATAAAGATAACTACCTATGACAACTCACCTAAGAAGAGTACTCCTACTCCTGCTTACCAGTCTCACCCTCTCGGCCGTAGCACTGGCCGATGGCGGTATGTGGCTACTGGAGCAGATGGCTGACCAAGCTGACGAACTCCGAGCTAAGGGGCTACAGATCCCTGTGGAGGAGATATACAATCCCGACGGCCCTTGCTTGCAGCGGGCGGTCGTGATGTTTGACGGGGGCTGCTCAGGCGTCTTCGTCTCGGACCAAGGCCTCGTTTTGACCAACCACCACTGTGGTTACGATCAGATACAGAGCCATTCAGCCGTAGAGCACAACTATCTGCGTGACGGCATCTGGACGCAGTCGATGCGTGAGGAGCTGCCCTGTCCTGGATTGGAGGTGATCTCGATCGATAAGATCACCAACGTGACCGACCAGGTGAATAAGCTACTCCAGGAGTCTCCCTACAAGGAGGATCCGATGGCGGCATTCTCCATTGCAACGCTCACCAAGATGATCCCTGCGATCGTTGGTGAGGAGGCAATGAAGCAGCCTGGCATACGTTACGAGCTGAAGCCTTTCTACGGGGGCAACCGCTACTACCTCTTTACCAAGAAGGTCTTTACCGACGTACGGCTTGTAGCGGCTCCGCCCAGCGCTATTGGTAAGTATGGCTCCGACACGGACAACTGGATGTGGCCTCGCCACACGGGAGACTTCTCTATATTCCGTGTCTATGTGGACAAGAACAACAATCCAGCCGACTACAGTGCCGACAATGTGCCTTATAAGCCAGAGCGTTTTGCCGCAGTCTCTACTTCAGGCGTGCAGCGTGACGACTTTGCGCTGATCATGGGCTTCCCCGGCACGACCAATCACTTCTTCACAGAGGCGCAAGTGGACGAGTGGTCTGAGATAGACAATAACATACGTATCGAGATGCGTGGCCTGCGTCAGGAGGTGATGCTGCGTCGTATGCTCGCTGACGAGAAGGTCAACATACAGTACGCTGCTAAGTACGCTTACTCGCAGAATGGCTACAAGCGCGCTCAAGGTGCCAACTGGGCAATCCGTACCCGTAACCTACAAGCGACCAAGCGTGCGCAGCAGGATGAGTTGGCTAGCTGGGCTAAGGCCAACAACCGCCCCGAGGTGACCAAAGCTATCCAGACGATCGCTGACTGTGTCGCTGCGCGTCGGGAGGCTCGTCGTGTGCAGTGGTACCTCATGGAGGGTATCCTGACGCCGATCGAGTTCCTACAGATACCGCTAGTTGACGGTAAGAAGCTCCAGCAGTGGAGTGACCCGAAGGTGCGCGAGGAGATCATTAGCGAGCTGCGTAGTGGCTACGCTGCCTTCTATAATAAGGACTACGATCCAACGGTCGACAAGGAGGTCGCGACAGTACTCCTGCAGCGCTACACGGAGCGTATCGATGAGGCGCACTGGCCAGAAGCTCTTCGTGAGGGCGTGGCTCAGTATCACTCGGTACAGGCGTATGTGGCTCATCTCTTCGACAGCTCGATCTTTGCTGATCCAGCACGCTTCGACGCTTTCCTCAAGACTCCCTCACGTGAGCAGCTCTTGAACGATCCGATGATGCAGTTTGCCGCATCGACCATCAATCTCTTTGTCCAGATGCGTGAGCAGCAGGCTGCTTACGATGATCCGATCAAGCTGGCTCACAGAGACTATGTGCGTGGTGCGATGGATATGCAGGGTGCGCGCAAGGTGTGGCCCGATGCTAACCTGACGCTCCGCTTTACCTACGGTAATGTGCGTGGCTATACTCCTCGCGACAACGTCTACTACGGCCATCAGACGACCCTCACGGGTGTGATGGAAAAGGAAGACCCCAACAGCTGGGAGTTTGCCCTGCCTGACCAGATCAAAGAGATCTACAAGCAGAAGGACTATGGTGTCTATGCGATACCGAATGGCGAGATGCCGGTCAACTTCTGCGCTACGACCCACACGACGGGCGGTAACTCGGGTAGCCCGGTCTTCGACAGCAAGGGGCGCCTCATTGGACTGAACTTTGACCGCAACTGGGAGGGCGTCGGTGGCGACATCGAGTACCTGCCAGACTACCAGAGAAGCATTATCCTAGACATTCGTTACCTCCTCATGCTGGTCGACAAGTATGGTCACTGCCAGCGTCTGCTCGACGAGATGAACCTTGTTAAGTAACTGCCTATGGAGACACTACAACTAGAGGAGCAGATCGTCAAGATGCTCCGCACCGTCTACGACCCTGAGATCCCTGTCAATATCTACGACCTAGGTCTCATCTACAATGTGGATGTACAGGAGGAGGAAGCTAAGGTGGTGATCACGATGACACTCACGGCGCCCAATTGCCCGGCCGCAGACTTTATCCTACAGGATGTACAGATCAAGGTCGAGAGCATCAAAGGCGTCAAGCGGTGTGACATCGAGCTCACCTTCGACCCACCGTGGGATAGCTCGATGATGTCCGAAGAGGCACAGCTGGAGCTGGGCTTCCTCTAGGGCAAAGCGTTGCTGACACCCTACCTATGGGAGCTATATACTTTCTCTCCGATGCACACCTAGGGTCGCCCTACCACGACGATCCTAGGCGTGCTGAACTACGACTGGTCGCCTGGCTACGCTCCATAGCGGACGACGCCGAGGCGGTCTACCTGCTGGGCGATATGCTCGACTACTGGTTTGACTACAAGTATGTCGTGCCAAGGGGGGCGGTACGCTTCCTCGCTGCTCTGGCAGACCTCGTGGAGCGAGGTGTCGAGGTGCACTACATTATGGGCAATCACGACCTCTGGCTCACCGACTACTTTACCAAGGAGCTAGGCGTCATCGTGCATCGCGACACGGTCGTCTGCCAGCTCAAAGGACGCACCTTCCGCCTGTCACACGGACATCGGGAGTATGCCCTACGCTACAAGAAGGAGCGGTGGCTCTTTGGCACCTTCGAGAGTCGTCTGGCACGGTGTCTCTATGCTGCGATTCACCCTCGCTGGACCGTCGGCTTCGCACAGCGGTGGGCTTACCGCAACCGCCTGCGACAGATGCGAGCTGCCGACGATCCGTCACGACCTGGGCACAATCCGCAGATGAATGTAGAGCGAGACGAGTGGCTCGTGCAGTACACCAAAGAGCTGATCCCGCAGGACCCCGAGATAGACTACTATATATATGGTCACCGCCACCTGCTGCTCAATCTATCGCTCCCCGACGATCGTCGCTGCATCATCCTCGGCGACTGGATCCATTACAACTCTTACGCTCGCTGGGACGGCGATACCCTCACCCTCGCGCTCTACGAAGAGTCGTAAAAGGACCATTGGTGAACGTGTCGGATTTTGATTTGTAGGGCACAAAGTATATTCCCCCAACCCGACTGCTCACTAGGAGTAACAATTATACAACCCCTTCCGTGCAACTTGAGCTAGGTCTAGTTCTTGTATTTGATAGTTTGTTTGTTTACCTTTGTTCTAGTAAAGATAAACGAAGACTATACAAGTTAGACCACAAGACTCTATGAAAACATCTCAGACTATCATATTAGTAGCTAGAGATCTGGGGACTACCCTAGTGTCTCGTAAGAGCGTGAGCCTCTTGGAAGAGGAGGTCGCTAGGAGAGACGGCGAGTCTGTTGTCATAGATTTTTCTGATGTCACGTTTGCTAGTCGTAGCTTTATGGATGAGCTGTACAACTCAGAGACCTTAGGCAACGATCGCGTGCAATACGTCAATCTTGAGCCTGCAGTTTTAGAGGTTTGGAATGCTGTAAAGCAAACGCAGGGCAAGATCGCTAAAAGGGCGTCAAGCAAAGTCAAAACGATTACCCTCGGAAGTGTTCAGGCAGTGGAAGAAGTCCTTGATCAGCTAGCTTATACCTTTTGATGCAGATCAGTTATGTCAAGAGTGTCTCCTCTGTGTTTTTAAACGGGCTGGAGGAGGCCGTCAAGATTATTGCGCAGATAGAGCAGAGCTCTGACGATGAGATTACCCTTTGCTTTGGAGAGTCCATCTTTGTGACGCCTCTTTTCATGAGTGCTGTACTGATCAAGCTTCTATCGGTAAATAAGAAGGTCAACTTAACGGCAAACAATTATCTAAGTACTGTTCATTTCGATAGCTATGGTCTACAGTTGGATTCGCCCGAAGCTACAAGTGATTGCTTTAGAGCTTTTGAAAATAAGACATACCTTCCAATACTCCGATTTACAACAGAAGGTCTAGGCATGCAGAGAGGGGCTCATATAGGCTCCAACGTTGCAGAGTTTCTGAAAAGGCGAGCAAGTTTGCCTACAGAGACACATATGGCTCTAACTTATATGGTGTCAGAGGTCATTGACAACATTTTCGAGCACGCATACTCTAAGAGTGGATATATAAGTTGTCAAGCCTATTCTAGATTGGGTTATGTAGATTTGTCTATCTTTGACAATGGCATCTCGTTGATAGGTAGCTTTAGAGAGGCTGGGCGCATGAATGAGACCAATACCGACGTAGAGGCTATGGAAGCTGTCATAAACGACCATATATCTACAAAAAACCTCCCGGAAGCAGAGAATCGAGGCTTTGGTATTCGCACTTCAAGAAAAATGCTAGTAAAGGGTCTCGGTGGAGAGTTTTTAATTTACTCGGGCTGTGCCCTTTTCGTGAGCAACCCTAAGGGAGAGCGCATTATGGGGCTTCCTACCAATATAGGCGTTCGAGGAACTCTCGTTGCGATGCGTATTCCTATTAGCAAGAAAGGATTTAACCCTGCAGACTACTATCAGTAGTTTGTACCTTCGCTAGGTTCAGCTTTGGCGCCTATATCTTCTTTGTAGAGAATAGATGCGAACGTATGGAGTGGTTGCATTTGTGGGTGTTTGGTGGTCTCAGATATTCTTCGTACCTTTGCAGATGCAAACGATCGCGGAGTGGAGCAGTGGTAGCTCGTTGGGCTCATAACCCAAAGGTCACAGGTTCGAGTCCTGTCTCCGCAACTAACGATAGACGTATCCTTTCTTTGGGGTGCGTCTTTTTTGTTGTCCGTCCGCTGTGACTGTGGAGAGTGAGACGGAGATGAAGGATAGCACGGCAGTTGCTTTATGAGCTTGTTGCACAAAGCTGCCATATACGAAAAGCACGCTACGCACCGATGAGGGTGTGTAGCGTGCTTTGTCATTTAGTAGGGGACGAGAGTCGCAGGTCAGCGCTCTCAGACTCCGATGTGTGGCTTACTTGTCAGCCTTCTTGCCACGATTGCCGTAACGGCTCATGAACTTATCAACACGTCCTGCTGTATCGACGAGCTTAGCCTTGCCCGTGTAGAAGGGGTGAGACGTGTTGGAGATCTCTATCTTGATGAGCGGATAGGTCTCGCCATCGATCTCGATGGTCTCCTTAGCGTTGGCGGTACTCTTCGTGATGAAGACTTCGTCGTTGGACATATCTTTGAATGCCACTGGACGGTAATTCTCAGGATGTAGATCCTTTTTCATTGCTTTGATGCGTTTAAGTAGTTAATAATCTTGCAGGGGCGTGGCTCTCCTTTCATCAGGTGGCAAAAGGGCTACCGAAGGTCTATCCTATCGTCTAGCACCACGTGGATACCGCAAGGGCTTGTCCCGATCAAGTAGCAATCGGTGAGCTGCTCACACTTGGGGAGACAAGCTTCGAGGGGCAAAGGTACAATAAATATCTGAATCTTCGCCCCTCGATACTTTTCTAGATGAAGCCGTGTGGCTTGATGAGACGAGTAACCCGCTGTAGGGACTCTCGGCTCGTGTCTAGTGGGATGGCGTCCGTTGTCGAACCAGCCAAAACGGATAACAATCTTGATGCTGTAACCTTTGATACAACGGACGCACAGACCGTGCGTCCCTACAGCGGGTTACACGTCAAGTTGTTACACGTTAGAGCGTTACCTTGACCCAGTCGTTGCCGATCTGTAGGAGGTAGACGCCAGCGGGGAGCTGTGCGATGGAGAGCGTGGCGTCTCCCGTCGCCGCAGCGACTGGAGTGCCCGTGAGCGTGTAGAGACCGATTGTCTCGTTAGCCGCAGTGCCCAGTACGGTGAGCGTCTGATCGGTCTGAGCGATCTGATAGCGTGTGGCACTGACTGCATCGATCGCGTCACAAACTACAAAGAACACCTTGACATCCGATGTCTTGTCGACAGTCAGCGTGTAGCTTGCTTGCAGCTCATGAACGGGGATGACCTCATCATTGACCAGCCACTTCTCAACAGTGTAGCCCATGAAGGCTTCTGCCTCGAAGAGCACCTTCGTACCTTTGGCAACGAAGGTTCCTGAGGTAAATGGCTTGCCATCGACCGTGGCCGTCAGCTTGCCCTCGCCCTCCTTGGAGAAGGTGACAGCATAATTGTCCTCAGCCTTGGCAAAGGAGACGGTCACCGTCATCGGCTCACTGTACATATTGACCTTAAAGGTAGCATCCGTAATCGGCTTCTTGTCAAGTCCTGGGGTCATCTGGACCTTGTCATTGACGCGCCACTCGGTGATCATATAGCCATCAGCAGGAGTTGCGGTGAAGGTGAGCGGTGTGCCAGGCTCTACCTCGGCTCCAGTGGCGAGCTCAGTGTCGCCTGCCATAGCCTTGATAAACCCACCCTCACCAGCAGAGAAGGTGAGCAGCTGCTTCTCCCCAGGATAGACGGCGCCCTCGCGAGCGATGTATAGCTTGAGCTCAGGATCTTCATACCTGCTCTTACCGTAGTCGGGGTAGTAGACATTGGTGGTCTTGATGCTTAGCTGGATAGCGTCTAGCGGGTTGTCGCCGCCAAAGCCACCGAAGCCACGCTCGAGGATGATGAGATCGCTCCCCTTGAGGATGTAGTCCTGTCCCTCTTTGAGCGTACGTGGCGTGTTGAGCTGTCGAACCTGCTTGATTGTGGTAGGCTGTGCTACACCGTCGGCATCTTTCACCTCGAGCATATCGGCTAGGTGGATCGTGTTCTTGTCCACGCACTCAGGAGCTAGGCGTATGCCAGCCTGCCCATATTCAAACTTGGTGAGCGCCGGACGCTTGAGCGGTAACGAAGAGTAGGGGAGGTAATTGCGCGAGAGGTCTACCTCCGTGAGCGTTGCTAGATCCTTGATACCGTCGATCTTGTAGAGATTGCACTGCTTGATGGTGAGCTTGGTGAGGACGGTCAGACCTGTCAGGTCGACCGTCTCTAGGTTGGGCTGACGCTGTATATCGATCTCCTTTAAAGCTGTGTAGCCTGATAGGTCTAGATGCTTGTTAGAGAGAGTCGCATAGTTTCGATCTGTGCTAGAAGCGGAACTGTAGAAAGCGACTTTTTTCAGAGCCGTGAGCTCTGTAGGCAGCTTGACTCCTGGCACATTGTGTAGGTAAACCTCTTCGAGCTTAGGACACTCAGATAGGTCTACCATTTGCTCACGACTATCTCGGAGCGTGTAGTTGTTGATACCTAGACGAAGCATCTCCAACTCTGGAGCTGCAATTTTGCCAAAGCCTGAGAAGCCTGGAGCTAGATTGCGAGACCCTTGCGAGGCATTACGCAGACGAGTGAGCTTGGCGGCGTCAATTTTGATGATCATCTCCTCCGTTATCGCGGAGCCGTAGTTATGGGTGACAAGCTGAGCGCGTCCCTTGTACGGCTCTACGATGCCATCACCAAAGTCAATGCTGCTCGCCTCGGCACCTTCAAGGTAGGTTACCTCAAAGTTGACATACTGCGTACCCTTAGGTACGATCAGCTCGATCTGAGCGGTCTCAGCGGGGGCTTGTGCGGTACAGATCGCCTGCCCTAGTAGCAGCGCTGTAAGTAGAAGTAGTAAACTGTGTAGTCGTTGTGTCATAGGACTTTTGCTTTGCATGATTGATTCGTACAAAAGTACAAAAAACATTGATGTGCAGATTAATGCCTCGTACAAAGCTGCTGTAAAGTCAACTGCTCGAAACAATATCGGTGGACTTACTCGTCAGTGCGTCCGAAGAAAACACCAAATAGTTCGCTGGAAAATGAAAATTCTCCACGGAAGAAATGAAAAATTCTTCGGAGGAATCAAATGAAACTTCGGAAGAATGAAATGATAAGTCCGAAGAATTTTTTCGTTCTTCACTGGGGAAGGAAAAAACTCCACCGAAGAAATTCGGATTTCCTCGGTGGAGAGCTGTTGGATGGGAATACTAGGTCTTCTAGTGGTGCTAGTGTTTCTAGTACCTCTAGCGCTCCTAGGAAATACTACTGCTCCTAGAGAAAGTCTTCTAATCTCTAATTTCTAGTCTCTAATCTCTTTTTCGTATCTTTGTGCCAAGTCTATTTTTCATTGGTAGATTATGTACAGATCTCAGACCTTGGTCCGACTAACTAGATGGGTTCTTGCGATGGCGATGGTGTGGCTCACAAGCTGCGCTACTCGTCAGGCGACTGTGACTCCGTACGTGGCTGGCGAACAGCCTGCGAACGGGGTCGTTTACTATCTACCGAAGACACAACTACGCATACACTTTGTCCTCTCGGAGGCGCAGTTTGAGCCTGGTGCACTGGTCGCTTATGCCTCTAGGTATCTAGGTGAGAGCTATGCCACGCAGCCTACGACACGCTACCAGATAGAACGTGTGGCGATGCATGCTCATGGAGTACCCGACACAACACAGGGCTATCTGATCCAGTCGGTGGCGACGCCTTCTGTCGAGCAGCTGGCGGCACTAACGCCTGAGGGACTGCTCTACTCACTCCATGGCAAAGCGTACCAACCCGCCACGACAGACTACCTCGCAGACTACCCTAAGGGGGTAACCCAGCAGGAGGCTAGTCAAGCACTGCCTCAAGAGTATGCCTTAGCGACCTCGCGTGCCAAGCAGGCAGAGGTAGCAGCTAGTCGACTCTTCGAGCTACGAGAGCGCCGTGTGGAGCTGCTCTCGGGTCAAGTCGAGACGATGCCGTGCGATGGACCAGCGCTCAAGATGGTTCTAGACGGGCTGGACAAAGAGATAGCAGCGCTGCAAGCACTCTTCGCAGGTCGTACTACGAAGCGATACTACGAGGAGGTGGTGGATATACCCATTGACGAGCCGATCTCGCAACAGGTGGTAGCTCGCTTCGCTCCGCAGTACGGCTTGGTTGACAAGAAGGACCTATCGGGTGCTCCTATATATGTAAATGTAGAAGCAGTGAAGCGCCCTGCGACGCAGAGCGATGCCGAGCTGCATAAACTGACCAGGAGCAAGTCACTCCGCTACATCGAGCCAGGACGCGCTCGTGTATCGCTACAGCTCCCCGAGCGCAGCCAGGCGATCACGCTAGAGCTCTCTGTGGCGCAGTGGGGACGCGCAGCACTCCTAGAGCACAAGCTAGGTGCGGACAAGCTGGGGCAGCTCCCCTACACAATCTACTTCGACCTCACGAGTGGCTCTATTGAGCTGATCGAACTGCCGCAGCAATGAATAACTTGAAAAATACTAATCTATAAACGAACCATTCATATGGAAAATAAACACCCCAAGGGGCTTATCGTATTAGCCCTAACGAACATGGGAGAGCGCTTTGGCTACTACACGATGCTAGCCATATTGACGCTCTACCTACAGGCGAAGTTCGGCTTCTCCTCGGCAACGACTAGTATGCTATATGGTACCTTCCTAGCGCTAGTCTACTTCCTCCCAATCTTCGGTGGTATCATAGCTGATAAATGGCTCGGATATGGTAAGACCATCTTTACAGGTGTCACGATCATGTTCGCTGGTTACCTCCTCCTAGGGTTACCTTTTGGTTCTGGAGCTGCTGGCGTCACGATCATGCTCTTGTCCCTCTTCCTCATCGCTGCTGGTACGGGACTCTTCAAGGGTAACCTACAAGCACTCGTGGGTAAGATATATGACGACCCACGCTACTCTAAGGGACGTGATATGGCGTTCTCTATCTTCTACATGTTCATCAACATCGGTGCCTTCTTTGCTCCTAGCATGGGTAACTGGATTACGAACAATGTACTAGCTAAGGAGAACTACTTCTACGATGCAACCATTCCCGCAAACTACAATAAGCTCAACGATGAGACAGTCGATGCCGATGCCTTTATCGCAGAGCTACAAGCTAAGCACCCTGAGTATGCTCAGCTGACGGCTGAAGAGCAGAGTCAAAAGGTTACAGCTGCTAAGAAGAAGGCTGGCGTCATGTTCCCCGAGGACGAGGCTCAGGTTCTTCACGACCTACGTATAGCAGCTCTCCGCCAGTATACTAAAGCTGGGCTAGTGACTGATCCGCAACTGCAGATCACGGATGCTGACCATGAGATCCTCATCAGTCGCGATGCAAAGGACGAGCCTGCCAAGTTCGCCATCAATGAGCGTGTGGCTATGCTTCAGATCCCAGCTGAGTGGACGGCTGATCTAAACAGTAAGCTCAATGCGGAGCGCATAGACAAGGGTGAAGCAGCTCAGGAGTTGAGCTTCGAGCGTGCCTTCGGTGAGCACTATGTGTCGACGACCTTGTCACAGTCTTATAGTCTCTCGTTCTTTGTGGCTTGTATCAGCTTGATCATATCTATCTTGATCTTCGTACTCTGTCGTAAGACCTGGAAGGCAGCAGACGTAACCGTCAAGCAAGCTAAGGCTATGGCAGCACAGGGCGACAGCTCAGCGCATGTCGTCGAGATGTCTAAGGCTGAGGTTAAGGAGCGTCTCATCGCACTAGGACTGGTCTTCTTCGTTGTGATCTTCTTCTGGATGGCTTTCCACCAGAACGGCTTGACGATGACCTTCTTCGCACGAGACTATACCGTATCACGTGTAGACGCTGCGGGCTATATGCCGTTTAGTCTACTGATGCTGATACCTTTCATCTGCTTTATGTATGGTATCTACCTTTCTACCTTCGGACTACTAGGCGGTAAGAAAAATGTCAAGACAGGCTTAGTCCTCGTCGTGCTAGGTATCGCTGGTCTCGCTGGTGGATACTTCGTAGACATCAAGCCTATCGGTGATGCTCTGAAAAACATTACACCTCAGATCTTCCAGCAGTTCAACCCGTTCTTCATCATCCTGCTAACGCCTGTCACGGTAGGTCTCTTTGGTTACCTAGCCAATCGTGGTAAGGAGCCCTCAGCTCCTCGCAAGATCGGTATCGGTATGCTCCTAGCAGCTATCGGATTCTGCGTGCTACTGATCCCAACGATCATATACGCACTGCCTGCTCCTGCTCATATCCATGGTACCAGTGATACGCTCGTATCGCCCAATTGGCTGATCGGTACTTACTTCGTACTGACACTTGCTGAGCTCTTCCTCAGTCCGATGGGTCTTTCCTTCGTCTCTAAGGTAGCTCCTCCACAGTACGCTGGTCTTATGCAGGGTGGATGGCTCGCAGCAACCGCTATCGGTAACCTGCTCGTCGGCGTGATGGGCTCTCTCTGGGACAAGATGCCTATGGGCTGGTACTGGGGCGTGCTAATCATCTGCTGTCTCCTCTCTGCCGCTTTCATATTTGCTGTTATGAAGCGACTCGAGCGCGCTACGGCTGACTAAAGAGGCTGTACTATGAGATAACAGTCTCCAACAAAAGACTGTATCAATTCTCCACCAATAACGATGGACGTATCGCAGACTCCTTTACTAAGCAAGGGGTGGGCGATGCGTCCATTCGATTATAGATATACAATAGAATGCTCATGAGACCTTTATCAGACATCGTCACCTCTCTCTGCTCTTCCGATCCCGTGGAGGTAACACAAGAAGAAGCACTCCAACTCGCCAAAGAAGCGACTAGCGAGGCTCTCTACGAGGCAGCGCACCGCGTGACGCGGCACTGTATGGGAGACGCCTTCGACACTTGCTCGATCATCAACGTCAAGAGCGGACACTGCTCCGAGGATTGTCACTGGTGCGCGCAGAGTGCTCACTACCATACGCAGGCAGATGCCTATCCGCTGCTGGATGTCGAGCCGTGCGTGGCTGAGTCACGGGCCAATCGCCAGGCAGGCATCGGGCGCATTGCACTCGTTGCTAGTGGCCGAGGGCAGAGTGATCGGGAGATAGAGCGTATCGCTCAGCACTATGAGGCGATGCATCAGGCGAGCGACATCAAGCTTTGCTCCTCTATGGGACTACTGACGAAAGAGCAGTTACGACGCCTTCACGAGGCAGGTGTCACCACCTATCACTGCAATCTGGAGAGCGCTCCGTCACACTTTCCCAAGCTCTGCACGACTCACACGCAGGCGGAGAAAGAGCAGACCATTCGTTGGGCTCGTGAGGTAGGGCTGCAGGTTTGCTCGGGAGGGATCTTCGGCATGGGCGAGACGATGGCACAGCGCATCGAGTTCGCCTGCTATCTCCGTTCGCTCGCCATACGCTCCATACCTATTAATATACTCCAACCGATCGCTGGGACGCCACTAGCCGAGGAGCCTCGCCTGACGGACGAGGAGTACCTGCGTACGGTAGCACTCTTTCGTCTGATCAATCCGACGGCTTTCCTGCGCTTTAGTGGAGGTCGGCTGAGGCTTTCGCCAGAGGTGATGCGCCAAGCTATGTACATCGGTATCAATAGTGCCATCACGGGCGACATGCTGACGACCAGCGGCATGCAGGCTCGCGAAGACATGCAGCTCATCGCCGAGATGGGCTATCGCAACACCAACGAAAAGGATTGGCGTACCGAAGAAACCGCTTAAACTATGAAGCAATACGACCCAACAGTCCAGCAAGCCTTAGAGTGGGATCACAAGCACCTGTGGCATCCCTACACCTCCACCGAAGATCCGCTACCAGTCTACCCTGTATCGCACGCTGAGGGGGTACGCATCTACCTAGCCGACGGCACAGAGTTGATCGACGGTATGAGCTCCTGGTGGTGCGCTGTGCACGGGTACAACCACCCTGTGCTCAATGCTGCCGTGGAGACGCAGATAGGGAAGATGAGTCACGTCATGTTTGGCGGGCTAACGCATCAGCCTGCCATAGCGCTCGGGGAGGAACTCCTGAAGATGCTTCCCGATGGCTTCGACTGGATCTTCTACGCCGACAGCGGTTCGGTGGCTGTCGAGGTGGCGCTCAAGATGGCGATCCAGTACCAGCAGTCCCTCGGTGAGACGCAGCGAGATCACTTCGTCACCATTCGTCGAGGCTACCACGGCGACACCTGGCACGCTATGAGTGTCTGCGATCCCGTCACGGGGATGCATAGTATCTTTGGCACGGCACTCCCGCAGCAACACTTCCTCGCGCCGCCTTCGGTCAAGTGGGGCGAGCCATGGCGTGACGATGCTATGGAGCCTCTCCGTCAAGTGCTTGCTCAGCATGGCGAGCAGATCGCAGCACTCATCTTAGAGCCTATCGTGCAGGGAGCTGGCGGTATGTACTTTTACCATCCCAACTGCCTCGTGGAGGCGCGTAAGCTGTGCGACCAGTACGGCGTGCTGCTGATCTTCGACGAGATAGCCACCGGCTTCGGACGTACGGGCCGTATGTTTGCGATGGAGCATGCGGGCGTCTTGCCCGACATCGTCACCCTCGGCAAGGCTCTCACGGGAGGTTATATGACCCTCTCCGCCATTGTCACGACGCAGCGCGTCGCTGAGACCGTTTGTCGTGGCGAGGCGGGTTGCTTTATGCACGGGCCGACCTTTATGGCCAACCCTTTGGCTTGCTCCGTAGCCCTCGCCAGCCTGCAACTCCTGCAGCGTGAACCAACGCTAGAGCGTGTCGCCAAGATCGAGGCGCAACTGAAGCGTGAGTTAGCGCCTGCCAGCACCTTCGCCGGGGTCACCGAGGTGCGCGTCCTCGGCACTATCGGCGTGATCGAGCTAGATGAGCCAGTCGATATGGCCTTTATGCAGCGACGCTTTGTAGAGCTAGGCATCTGGGTACGACCTTTCGGCCGGCTCTGCTACATTATGCCCCCATACATCATCCAACCCGACGAACTCTCCCAGCTCACCGCAGGCTTGCTCACGGTCGTCCAGGAGATGGTCACTAGACAATCACGATAAAAGTCACGCAGTATGAAACAAACGATAGTCATTGGCGCAGGGATCACAGGACTCACCACGGCACTCTACCTACGGAGAGCGGGAATACCCGTGCTCGTTCTCGAGGGGGCGGAGCGCGCTGGTGGACAAATACGCACTTTGCAGGAAGAGGGCTACACCTTCGAGACGGGACCTAACACAGGGTCGGTCTCTTTCCCCGAAGTCGCCGAGCTCTTTGCCCTCTTGCCCTCAGGCTACGAAGCTGCCACCCCAGCGGGCAACTGCCGATACATCTATAAGAAAGGAAGGCTACACCAGCTCCCTTCAGGCCCTTGGAGCGGACTCACGACACCACTCTTCACGCTGAGTGACAAGTTTCGTCTGCTCGGTGAGCCGTGGCGCAAGAAAGGCACCGATCCCTACGAATCTGTTGGCGCACTTGCGAAGCGACGTCTAGGGGAGAGCTTCCTGCAGTATGCCGTCGACCCCTTCGTCGGGGGCATCTACGCTGGCGATCCGATGAAGCTGGAGACCCGCCACGCACTTCCCAAGCTCTACAATCTAGAGCAGGAGTATGGGAGCTTCATCCGTGGAGCTATGGCAAAAGCCAAAGAGCCCAAGAGTGATCGTGATCGCCTAGCCACCAAAGAGGTCTACTCAGCACGTCACGGACTGGAGACAATGATCCACGAGATGGCCGATCAAATTGGCACGGACCTCATCCGCACGGAAGCTACCGTCACTTCGGTCAAACAGGACACAGCGGGCGATTGGCTCGTCACCTACGAGCAAGACGGAGAGCTACACGAAGCCTCAGCCGAGCGCGTGGTCTCGACCGTAGGTGCCCATGCCTTGGCGAGCTTCCTCGGTGAGACCCTCCCAGACGAACTCTTATCTCCCATTACAAGTCTCTACTACGCACCGATCGTGGAGGTGGCTGTTGGCTTTGACCGTAAGGTCAGCAACTATCGCGGCTTCGGTGCGCTCATGCCTTCGTCAGAGCCGGTAGACATCCTCGGGGTTCTCTTCCCGTCGGACTGCTTTGTCGACCGTACACCGACTGCTGAAGGGGTGCTCTACAGCATCTTCATGGGAGGCACGCGACGCCCCGACTTAATCGATATGGAAGAGAAAGAGCTGCAAGCTTTGGCACTCAAGGATCTCTACAAAGTGCTCGACATCGACCCACGCATAGTGCCCAGTATGGTGCATATCTCGCGCCATCGCCATGCGATCCCGCAGTACGGTGCCGACAGCGAGAGACGCTGTGCAGCCATTGCGGAAGTAGAGCGTCGCTACCCTGGACTCATCATTGCGGGCAATTGTCGGGACGGTATCGGCATGGCGCACCGCATCACGCAAGGCACACAGGTTGCCCAGCAACTAATCGCAGACAGTGATCAGTAGGTCGGCGAGGGTAAGAGCCACCATCGACTGCACGACAGGCACCGCCCGTAGCGCTATGCACGGGTCGTGACGCCCCGTGAATGTGTGTGTCACGCTCGCCCCTTCGGTCGTGAGCGTATGCTGCGGACGGGCAATGGTCGGGGTCGGCTTAAATGCCACCTTCATCACCAGATCCTGTCCCGTCGTGATCCCGCCGAGTGCACCGCCATTGTGATTGCTGCCGAAGGTCACCTTGCTCTCATCGCTCATCGCGAGCAATTCGTCAAGTACGGCACTGCCCCGCTGCCCCGCTAGGTCAAAGCCATCGCCAAAGGCAAAAGCACGACTCCCCGGAATGCTCATCACGGCATAGCTCAGCAGTGCTGGTATGCGGTCGAAGACGGGGTCTCCAAGGCCCGCAGGCACACCACGCACCACACAGCCCACGACACCGCCCACGCTGTCTCGATCAGCTTGTACCTTAGTCAGGTAGGCTGCTATCTCCTCATCTAGTGCAGCATCGGGACAGTAGCAGAGGCGATCGTAAGTATGCTCTATAGGGTAGGTCGTGTAGTCGCCAGCTAGCGACAGAGTGCCCACCTGCTGTATGAAAGCCTGCACCGTGACGCCTCGCAGCTGCTCTAACCACTGCTGAGCGATGGCTCCCGCCACCACGCGAGCGACCGTCTCACGACCACTCGACCGACCTCCACCAGGCTGCGGCTCGAGGCCATACTTAAGCCAGTAAGTCAGGTCGGCATGATTTGCTCTAAAGGGCTTTCCGCCCAAGCTCGTAGCGGTGGCGTAGTCTTGAGAGCGAGCGTCCTTGTTTTGTATTACGAAGGCTATCGGACTCCCCAGCGTCCGTCCCTCGTCCGTCAAGCCTGAGAGCCAGACCACTTCGTCTGGCTCTCGGCGTTTTGTAGTAGATCGTGAGTAGCCCGGACGACGTAGGTTGACAAAGTGCTGCACGGCCTCCCGATCTATCAAGAAGCCCGCAGGCATACCATCGAGGATTCCCCCCATGGCAGCTCCATGCGACTCCCCAAAGGTGGTCAGTCGCAGATGCCGTCCGAAGCTATTCATCGTGATTGCTTAGTGGCAACCGCTGCAGCAAGAGCAGCCACCCTCATGGTCGTCGCCGTCGCAGCAACCGCCCGCATGTCCCGAGAACTGAGCCGTCAGTCTCTGACGATCCTCCTCGGTAGCTGGACGTGCCTCCAGGACAGATCCGATGAAGTGTAGCGTCTGACCAGCCAGCGGGTGGTTAAAGTCCATCGTCACCGTATCGTCCGTGATCTTCTCGACGATACCAACCAGCTGATTGCCTTGGTTATCGAGCATAGGGACAGCGTTGCCCTCGAAAACGACATCTGAGTGGAATTCGCCCTTTTCGTTTTTGAAGAGATCCTTCTCCAGTTCCAGTATGTAAGCGTCAGAGATCTCTCCATACGCCTCCTCGGGCTTGAGGGTAAAGTCAAACTTGTCGCCAGCCTCTAGTCCCATCAGTTGCTTCTCGAAAGCTTCTAGTAGAAATCCAGCTCCTACGATCAGCGCTAGGGGAGCCTCAGGAGTGGCCTTCTCGACGATGTCTTCCTTTCCTTCACCTGTGTAGAGTTCGTATTCGCAGGTTACGTAGCTATCTTTTGTAATCTTCATATTAGGTATAATTGTTTCGTAATAAGGAGAGCCTGATGAGTAGGTCAGCAGTCTCAACCTGTGACTCATTCGTCTGAGCGATAGCCGAGCCATCACCTAGACTTCACAAAGGTACAAATTTAGCCATTGTGACCAGCTCCATAATTTATATACCAGCGCCCGAGATGGCTAGAACTTTAGCACGTCTCGGGCACTTTATGTTAGCGTACGAATACACCTTAGGAAGGGTCTCAGTCAAGCACTACCTTATAGCTCTTGCCTGCGATGGAGAGGATATAGGCTCCAGCGGGGAGTGCCTCACGAGAGATCTGCACCATCGGAGAACGCAGAGAGTTGACCCTCGTCAGGAGCTGTCCTTGAGCGTCAAAGAGCGTTACTGCCGTGCGTGGTGCCAGTCCTTCTACTCGTATAGCCGTCGGAGTATACGTGATCTGTACCTTGTCTTGCTGTATTGGATTGCAAAGTCCTGTAGGTGTCGATCCAGCGTACTCGACAGCATCGTTCATGAATTCCTGTGGGTCAGCACCTTTGACATCGAATGGTGTCCAGCCCTTCTCTTTGAGCTTAGCGACCTGTAGGATGTTGCACACATTGCCCTGAGGTGATAGCGTATTTACTATGTAAAGGTGTCCCCATAGCTCCTCATACTCATCATCTTCCGAAGGCTTTTTGCACTGAGGCATCTTAGCAATGACTTGCTCCATTTCCTGCTCCGAGATGTTATTCTCGTAGATCGAGAGCAGGTGTAGCTCCTTGAGCATGGAGAGATCTAGAGCGTTGATCTTGTTGAGGTGCAGCGTGAGCTCCTCCAGGTTGACATTTTTGCTCAGGTCTAGCTTGGTCAGCTTGTTCTGCTCGACCTCTAGGATCTCTAGACCCTCTAGTGGGGTCACGTCTATCTCCTCGAGTTCGTTTTCGGAGATACTTAGGTAGTAGAGATTTGGCGTCTTGCTCAGGTCTATCTTGGTGAGATAGTTAGCTCCGATCGATAGCTTCTCTAGGCCTGGCGTGGGAGAGAGGTCGATCTCGGAGAGCTGCGCCTTACATAGGTAGAGGTCTTCAAGTCCTGGAGTGAGACTCAGGTCTACAGAGGGGATCATTGTAAAGGAAAAGTCCAGCTCCTCCATATCTTTACAGTGCGCTTGCGTGACGCTCCTCAGTTGCTTGTTGAAAGAAGCTACAAGCACCTTCAAGCTCTCAAAGCTCGACAGGTCAAGCTCCTCCAGTGCTGAGTACTGTATGATGAGTACTTCGCAGCAGTTGTGCTCTTTGTCTGGGAAGGTCACATCTTGTAGCTCTTCGCATTCATAGGCTTTGAAGAACTTCATCTTTGTCGTCTTAGACAAGTCTATCGTGAGAGGAGTCGTATGTGTCTCCGAGTTTTCTAATCGAAGAGCTTCGAGCTCGCCATAGATATGTATCGTTTGGGTATTTTCATCTAGATTGAAGTATTGTACCTCAGGCCCCATATAGAAAATGTCTGTGTAGTCCTCTGGGCGCTCGGAGTCTCGTCCTAGTCGCTCGTTGTCTTGGCAGATGCCATCGCCATTGATGTCGATCCAAGCATTGCGATCTGGAGTAAAGGCCCCGACGCTGAGCACTTTGTCTTTAGTCTCTGAGAGTTTTATCGTGATGCTTTCGCCAGTCGTAGGGGCATCCGTAGTCTGAGCGCGAAGCTCAGGAGCAGCGGTAAGCGTCACCAGAGCTGCTGATAGGATTAGAAATAGGGTATTCAGTCGTTTCATAGGTTATAGTGTTATATGTATCGTTAGTCGTGTAGTCAGTTAGCTCTAGGCAATAGCCGATAGCCGTAAGATGCACCCGTAAGAGGGGAGACTATATGTATCAGCAGGATGGATCCTAGCGATGACTGCGGGATCTGGTAGTGCCCTGATGGAGAGATCACACCGACAGCTATGAGCTCACCTTGAGCTGAGTAGACGGTGATCTGATGATGAGCCATCTCAGGCATCTCTAGGAGTCCCTCGCTGCTCACCCGTAGCTGGTGTGGCTGTGCGGGGAGTGGTGCTTGAACAGCTGTATGCGATCCTAGCGGATCGGTAAACTGTATATAGGTACCACGGAAGAGATAGGGGTTGCTGAGGTCGGGACCAAAGAGTGCTAGCGTCTTCCCATCTTGGCTGATGGAGGGCCATCCGAGTATCAACTCTCCATGATCATCAGAGGAGTAAAAGTCCTCCATAGGGATACCCGTGTGTTGCTTGATCCAGAGGGCGAAGTTTTCCTTTGTGTCACGCTTGGGATCTATGCGATAGCAGTGGTAGAAGGACTTCTCCTCCTCGATACAGAGGAGCGAGCCATCGTCAAGAGCTTCCGTCGCAGTGTAGCCCTCATACTTAGTCAGCACCTCACCACTCTGCTCTCGTAGATCCCAGTAGCCAGGCATCAAGACCTGATCTATGGCACCACTCTCTTGGTCTAGTACCAGTTGCCGAGTAGCAAAGAGGATACGCTGCGTCGAGGGCGAGTAGTAGCACCTCGTCGGGTCAAGCATAGGCTTCTTACAGTAGGTCAGCACAGCCTTTTCCCAAGCATCGTAAGCTCTCTCCCACTCTTGCTCATCACTGTAGTCCTCACTCTTAGGCTGAGCCCCAGGCTTCTTCTTGTCTAGATTGAAGAATAGAGATTCGCCAGGAAAGGTGTAGCCCGTCGCTACCAGCTCTCCCTCTGGAATAGTCCACTGTATCAGTCGTGGGTAATAGCTATCTGAGTTGACCTGTCGCCCTATCAGAGTCATCCCATCGGGCGAAAGAGCTAGTACAGAGGTGCCTTCGGGCTTTCCTCCGAGCGCATCTTCGGCAGGTATGGGTAGCGGCGTGATAGCAAAGTCTCCCTGCGCCGTACGATTGGCGACAAAGGGACGCACATCTCTCTGGAGCGGATCTTGGGGCTTCATATTGCCCACCAGGCGATCAGCTCGCTGTGAGACACCAGTGATCTCTATCACAGGATAGTTGCTATCAGGAGAGGTAATGGCGATCTCCTGCCCCGAGTGAGAAATGTAGAGCGTCGTCGTTCGATCCTTTTGGTATACGATGTCCCCCTCGTCGGAGACATACTTGAGGTCGATCTCACTGCCCGCATCACTCTTTTGCCAGATGCACTTCTTCAGCTCAGTGTCATATACATAGGCTGCCTGATTGTAGTAGTAAGCAGCCCATATATAGCGACCACTGGGGGAGACTCCTCTGACATACGCCTTGGTCTCTATCGAACCATCGACGATCATATCCTGTGGGGGCGTCTTGACACCCTTATAGGCAGTCTGACCAGAGAGCCTGAGCGCAAAGGTCGCGAGGAGGAACCCGCAGAGCACTGAGCAGATAATCCGCTGGTGTAGTAATCTACTTGTTTGCATATTGAAACTACGCTGGTGAGGTGGTTAGGACTCTTTGGGAAAGAGGTACATCTGATAGACGTAGTCATCCTGTCCTAGTCTAACGAGAGTTACGCGGCAACGGTCTCCGTGAGCGTTGTAAACGTCCAAGACATTATCTTCGGAGATGGTATAGTTTTGATCGAAGCCATTGTTAGCTAGGTACTGCTTGAATTCTAGCGAGCGCAGGTCTCTCTCACTAGAGAGACAAAGGAGCTCCGTGATAATCAGTCCAAAGCCGTCGACCTCCTTGTCAGGTGCTACATAGAAGGCATACTCTAGGTTTGTCTTCTCGACCTTTGCTTCTTCAGTGCGGAAGAAAAGGTGCGTGTCCTTGGGCGATTCGTTTCGTCGGTAGGTGCGTAGTGCGAGCTTCTCCTCAAAGGCCTTAAACTGCTCGATATCTTTGGTTCTCAAGGCGTCTAGTGAGGGGAAGTCTTTGACGTCAGAGAGTATCCCATGCTTTGCTTGCACTAGAGGATTGGAGCTAATTCGCTTAGCAAACTCCATAAACATGACCGTCCCGAGCTTTTCATTAGGCAGATCCATCATCGAAACAGTCACGCTGGGGTCACTTTTGAGCGTAGCACGCAAACCCTTCTTGACATCTCCGAGGTAGTTGCTCACCTCAGCCTCCTGTACTTCACCAAAGCCAAGCTGGTAGAGCATCGCTTGGGTGCGCTTGCAGTCAGCCACTGACTCCTTGCTATAAGCCAGGATTAGGTCGGCATCATCGGCGATGGGTATAGCATAGACGACGGCAGGAATGGTGGTCAGCCCCTCTCCGTAGAAGCCCGATGGACGAAAGTCCACCTCTTGCTGGGTACGTCCTAGCTTTTGCTCGTATGTGATCACCTCGGCGTCCTCTATCTTTTCATAATCATTGCGAGGGATCCCGAACTTGAGCATCGGGAGTTCTTGAGGCACTTGTATAGGAGCTTCTTTGACGGTCACGGGGACGCTCTTTGTAGCCTCACCAGCCTGTATGATGACAACGGTTTCTCCGACAGCTACACCGGTCACAACACCCTGGGCATCAACGGTAGCGATAGTTGGGTTCTTACTTTGGTAAGTGACGGCGACCTCCTTAGGAGAGACCACAACTGAGAGTTGCTCGCTCTTACCAACAGTCAAGGAGAGACTCTCTGGCGAGACGGTGATGGTAGTCTGCTTAGGAGGCTCTGGGTTGGGTGCAGGATCGCAACAGGCACTCAAAAGAAGCACCATGGGAAGGGTGATGAGAAATGTTTTTGGTTTCATATGGATTGTTATTATGTAAAATATGTTGTTATCTACTCGCTAAGGTAGTTATTTCCCCTCAAACTCGCAAAGAGGTACAGGACATATACAAGGCTGACGCATTATAATCAGTTTGCTAGGAGCTACACATGATACACGGTACGAGTATCGCTACACGGTGGCTACAAATCCTCACTGATTACGCCTACCTCTCCGATGATTCGGGTTCCTCCCGAGGAATTCCCCAAATAGCTCCCGAGAAAATCGGAATTCCTTCGGGAGGAAAGAAAAAATTCTTCGGAAGTATCAAATGAAACTTCGGAAGAATCGAATGATATGTCCGAAGAAATTTTTCTTTCCTCCAGAGAAAAACGAAAATATCTCCGTGGAGATTTCGAAATTTCCACGGAGATATCGGTGTAGAGGTTAGAGATTAGAAATCAGAAGTTAGTTAGAGGGGAGGGATCTAGCCATAGGGTCATCATGCAGTGGCGACAGTCGTTCTCGACACGCAGACGGTCTCGTCCACGGACTAGATAGAGTGGCAGCGCAAAGGGTGGCTTGCGCCCTGTCCGTGTGCAGTAGCCGAGCTGATGTAGCAGACAGTGACGGGTAAACATCACGGGGATCACGCGTTCGGGACTCTCTACCTCCAAGGCGGGTTCGATCCTCCCAGAGACTCCTAGCTGGTGATAGAGTTGACGTGCCGACTCATTGGCTACATTGTAGGTGAAGTCTAGCGTGTCGGGCAGACCATACCGCTGACGTGCCGTAGGGTCTGGTGTGCGGAGCCGATCGATGCGCTTCTGCTGTAGGGGCTTGCCGATGGTATCTCTGCATTGTAGTGCTAGAGCAAGACATTGACGCTGCAGCTCCTCCGAGAGCTCTCGTCGCAGCTCAGCAACGATTGAAGGCGGGACGAAGAGTCCGTCTAGCTTTATGGTAACCTCTTGAGCTCGGTATGGCGTGTCGCCGAGCTTGCGGAGCGTGCGCTCTACGTGAGCCGTATTGTCTCGCTGTGCAGGCTCTAGCGTGACCGATCTGCTACGTGTGACCGACAGATCGGGAGCCTCCGAGAGTTGCATCTGTAGTGCGAGCCGGTCGGGCATTGCCTCCAAATGTAGCGACACCGGTATGGTGCGGGTAGAGGCATCGGGGCGTAGGAGCTGAGCCTCTAGGAGATGGTTGAGGTTGCGCCAGAGCGTCGACCCCTGCGGTAGCTCGATCGCTTGGGAGAGACGCAGACGATAGTGTCCAGCTCGCCTAGCGGGCGTCACTTGGTTGATCTGTGCTCCGATGAGCTTCTTGTCGATAGCGTAAGCGACCACCCCGTCGCCATTAGCGAGCGTGATGTCGTCGCTCAGGAGCGCTATCTCTAGCTCTTTGCCTCGACTCTGGGTTACCGTGCCGATCGGCTGACCGAGGCTTTTGCTGCTATAAGGTGTGATGCTGTCGGTAGGGATGGGCGAACCTAGAGGCGTATTATAGGTAGTAAAGGGGCGGGCAAAGGTCGCCTCAGGCTGCGGCGTGAAGGTGTACTCCACAGCTCCCCATGAGGGACGTCGCAACTCACCACTACGGCGGGTCAAGATATCGTCTAGCACCTGGCGATAGTGGGCGATGACGTTGCGCACGTAAGGGATCGCCTTGAGTCGCCCCTCGACCTTGAAGGAGCTGACGCCCGCATCGATCATCTCTTCGATGATCTCGGTGCGGTTGAGATCTTTCAGAGAGAGGAGGTGCTCGCCTTGGCGAAGCTTTTGTCCCTGAGCATCAACGAGATCATAAGTCATCCGGCAGTACTGAGCGCATTGTCCTCTATTGGCACTGCGCTGTGAGAGTGCCTCGGAGATAAAGCAGCGACCACTGTAAGAGACGCAGAGCGCCCCATGAACGAACGCCTCCAGTCGCAGCGGAGTCTTGTCGCGCACCGCTGCAATGTCCTGACAGCTCCACTCGCGCGGCAAGACAGCCTGCTCGAAGCCTAGATCGGAGAGCATCTGCAGCTGCTCTAGCGAATGGTTATGGCACTGCGTGCTAGCGTGTAGCGGGATAGGCGGTAGCTCCTGGGTGAGTAGTCCGAGATCCTGTATGATGAGCGCGTCGGCACCCGCCTCGTAGAGTTGATGCGCCAGCTCCACAGCGTGAGCTAATTGGCTATCTGTGAGGATCGTGTTGAGGGCAACATAGACCCGTGCGGCATAGGCGTGAGCCGCTTCGCAGAGCTGCCGTATATCCTCGAGCGAGACCCCGACAGCACTCCTGGCACCATACTGAGGAGCACCCACATAGACCGCATCGGCACCCGCCGAGAGCGACACCAGACCGCCCTCTAGCGAGGAGGCGGGAGCCAATAGCTCTATGTCACGTAGTGTGGTCAATGAAGCTTTCCTTTTAAAGCTTACTACCGAAGGCTAGATCGCCCGCATCGCCCAGTCCTGGGACGATGTAAGCGTGCTCATTAAGCGCTGGGTCGATGACACCCACCCATAGCGTGACAGGCGCCTTGTCGTCAAACTGGGAGTGGAGGAAGTCAATAGCTTGCTGGCTGGCTACGATAGCGACCATGTGGGTGTGGCGAGGTGTGCCACAGCTCTTGAGGAGTGCCTGCCAGGAGAGATGCATAGAGCCTCCCGTGGCGAGCATCGGGTCGACGAGGAGTAGCTCCTTGCCTGTCAAGTCTGGCGCAGCCACATACTCAACATGTATGTCAAAGTCTTCGTCATCCTTGACCTTGCGATAGGCGGAGATGAAAGCATTTTCGGCACGATCGAAGAAGTCTAGGAAGCCGTGATGAAGGGGCAGTCCGGCACGTAGGATCGTTGCCACGACGAGCTGCTCGTCTAGTACAGCCGTGGGTGCGGTGCCGAGAGGCGTCTCCACGGGACGTGTCTGGTAGTGGAGCTGCTTGCTCAGTTCGTAAGCCATGATATGGCCGATGCGCTCGATGTTTGCTCTAAAGCGTAAGGGATCTCTCTGGATCTCTCGGTCTCGTATCTCAGAGATGAAGTGGGTTAGGAGTGAAGGTCTCTCGGATAGATTGTATACCTGCATGAGCTTTACTATGTTTGGGTGCTTAAATCAAGCAAATATACAATATCTTTGTCGGATAGACGTTTGAATCACGTAGTCAATTACTCTTTTGTGAAGCAAGACGTAAGTACACATCACACCTATTCACTAGGTCGTCGCTACTGGCTGGTGGGGCTGCTGCTCCTGTTGCTCCTGTTGCTGGTGGTGCCGATGGCTACCACGCTCTCTGCACAGACGGCGAGACCGATGACGCGGCCCTATGCGGATCATAGACGATTTAACTGGGGATTTCACGTGGGAGCGCATGTGGAGGATCTGATCATCGACAACTTTGGCCCGACGGAAGGGGAGGCACAGACGCTCTATGCGGCAGTACCGAGCTATAGCCCAGGCTTTAGCGTGGGGGTCATCGCCAACTACAATCCGCATATAGACTGGAGTATACGACTGCTCCCGACACTACACTTTGGGGAGCAGCGACTACTCTTTAGGACTTGGGAGGAAACGGGCGAAGAGGCCTTTGAGTCTATGCCGATGCGCACCAGTCAGATTGAGCTGCCACTGCTGGTTAAGTACAGTTCTGTGCGCTTCAACGATACCCGCCCCTATCTCGTGGGGGGCGTCTACGGTTTGCTACACATGGGACAGAAAAAGGGAGCCCCGCTGCAGTTTGCCCCGCTCTCGGCAGGCTGGACCTTTGGTGTAGGTTGCGACATTTACCTGCGTTACTTCAAGCTTTCGCCTGAGCTACGCTTTGACTTTGGCTTTACCGACCTGATTCGTCACAACCGACCCGACCTGGATGACGGGGCTAGCATGCGCTACACCAATGCGCTGCGCCGTGGCACGGGACGGATGATCATGCTCACCTTCTGCTTTGAGTAGTAAGGCTCACTTGCCAAGCAAGATTGGAACCTGCTGACTATTGAGACAGTGGCCGATCGCCTTTCGTTATAGACGACAACGGGCGGACTCATCTAGGTGAGCCCGCCCGCATTATTATTGTCGAAGTTTATATCGCTCGGTCTAGCGCAAACGCTTCAAACGTTGTGCTATTGGAGTCGCTGAGCTGGTGAAGTCCTCGATAGGGCTGAAGCTGATATTTGTAATACCAGTTACGGAGCCATCATCTATCTGAACCATCACACCTTCCTGCTCGTTGACATAAGTAGGTAGGAGTATGGTCCTCTTAGGATCATACACGAAGCCTCTGCGCTCTAGGCGATCAATAATCATCGGCGAGTGTAGTGCTTTGAGGTCTGTACAGATAATGAGAGCAGCTCCATAAAGTGGCTCGGTATCAGAAGGAAGCAAGATTATCGTCGGGAAGTACTTGCAACGTGTCTGTACTGCTGGGAAAGGCATCTCTTCAGCTAGCATGTCAACGACAGCAGCCGTATAGTCTAGGTTGGCGTACTCCTTCATGACAGTCTCTAACGTGTCCCTATTAAAGCCAAAAAGTGGCATCGGGAAGTCTACCTCTTCATAAGGTATTTTGTCGTCAAGATCCTCAACATAGTACTGAATCCCAGGACGGAAGGTCGCTTTTTTTTCAGCCTCATTAGGGATGTTCATATCGATGTGAGCGACTAGCTTGAGAGATTTGTCGTAGTAAAGAGAGTTGCCATTCTTGTCTTGTAGACCTGAAGGTTTAAAGCCTTGTGCCGTAAGGTAAGCATCGACCTGTTCAGGGGTAGGACGATGGAGCGTGTCGCAAGAGACCTTGCTCTCCTCAAGGAAGTGGTTGGTCTTGAGGTCTAGCCAATAGGTTACTTCTGTGTAAACCTCATGACCAGTCTTGAACTTTAAGACACCCTTGTCAGGCTTGCTCGCCTCAGCATCGAAAGTGTGTCCCATGCGAGCCTCAAAGAGCTGAACCATCTCAAGGGTAGCTCCGTAAGGTAGGAGGGGCATCCAGATACCGGTAGTCTGGTCCTGAAGAGGATCGACACGTAGCCAATTGGTCTTTTTGTTGTCGTTGCTACCCCACCAGAAGATAGGCTCGGTCTTGTCACCGTCTACGAGGACGACTGAGGAGACACGGCTACCACGTGGCGCGCTAACGTAGATCTCTTCCGTAGCCTTGGCGGTGCGGAGGTTGCTCTTGACGAAGCCGTTGTTGAGCAGATACTCGTCGATGAACTGCTTGGCGGTCTCTTGCGAAGCAAACTGTACGCGAGCAACCTGATAGAGCCCAGCCCGGTCAAAGTAGTAGACGATCTCTCGTACCGCCTTGGTGTCTTGAGGTGTAGCGGTCAGGGTCATCAGCTCTTCTGAGCGCTCGACCTTGTTACCACGCCCCTCTTCGATCTGAGCCACCTCGTCGATGGAGATGCCGTAGCGCTCGATGGGGAGCATCCACTGTGAGATCTTCTCAGGCCATTTTGGCGTGTCACCACCCGTGATGGGGTTGTCTTCATCACAGCTCGTGAAGGTGAAGAGTCCTGCTATGAGAAGCAGGAGGATTGATGTGAGTCTTTTCATAGGGGGGAAACTTATAGTTAAACTGTTTAGTGTGTATGTTCGCTTAGCACGCGTTATCAGCGTAATGTGTTGATGGCAGCGATGAAAAGTATCTTGCCCGTCTCGGGGTGTACAATAGCTGCAAAGAATGGTCTGTCGAAAGCAATGCTACGAGACTCAAGCGGATCTCCAGCACTAGGCATCACGGGGCCTATAACCGTTGCAGCGGCTCCTTCGACACCCTTCTCATTCCACTGGAGTGTCGCTTGGTGGTATAGGCGGTTCTGTCGACCCGACTGCTCGCTCATCTGCTGCGCTAGAAACTTCGGGTCAAACATACGGCTGAGCTCCGTGAGAGGTACACCCAGCGTCTTGCATAGTCCTAGCTCCATCAGCTCAGGCGTCAAGTCTAGCGTGGGGATCCCAGCGTTCAGGCGAGGCAGTCGTATATCTAGTGCGTAGCGCTTGCCAGCTGTGGTGAATTTGCGTAGCTCTTCAGTTGTCGGTAGACTCTGTGAGAGCGGTAGCGTACGATCTTTCGGTAAGATGAGTAGCATACGAAACGGTGTCTCACCATACTCTTGCAACTCTTCTCTAGCTTGTAGACCAACCGAAAGCGCCTCAAAGCGATCATCGGCGAAGTAGTCGATGGAGGTGTCATTGTGGATAGACATCATCATAGCAGGCTCCTCCTCGCCAGTGGCATTGGTAAACTTACCCGTCTGGGTTCGCTCTTCGTTCGTCTTCCATTGCCACGCAGCTGCAAAGAATGCGGTATTAACTAGAAAGGCAAGCGGATCTTGCTCCCCAGCATGACTAGGATCTAGCATATGCGGTATCTTGCCGTAGGTCTTGCGACTGATCCAAGCATTGATCGCCTCGTAAGAGGCTGGATCGCTGAGGTCGAGCGTCGCTGTCGGAGCACCAAAGAAGTCAAAGAGTTGCCGTGGATAGGACTTGATCAAGTGACTTTGATACTTTGAGGAGACCCAAAAGCTATTAGATGGGAAGTAGCAGGCGTATTCACCCGCACTACACATCACCGCGTTGAGCTGCTGGACATACTTTGCTACAGAGGCAATGCTCTGTGTAGCGGGTAGCTTCAGAGCCGATCTGTATTCATCAAAAGCTTCGTCCGACAGACCTGTTGCATTCATCCCAAGGGCTGTCTCGATAGAGATCGGTGAGAGCACAAGGTTAGCACTGGAAGCCCGATTCTCCAGAAGAGCCCCAAAGAGCTTAAGGCTAAAGGCATTGCCAGCCTCTACCAGAGGCATGCTCTCTGCGGGCAGGGAGGCATGAGACACGTTGGGGGTCTTAGGCATAGGCGTACCGGCTGTGGGAGCCTTGCCGCCAACTAAGAAAGTGATAGGACCCTCCTTGGGGTCTCGCAGCTCCTCGTCGCAAGCGCTCAGTGTGACAAGTGCCACCGCAAGCATTAGGACTAAGCCAAAAGTCGAACTATACTTCATAGGTTATTATGCAATAAGTAAATAGGTTAGTGTTGATTTGCGAAGCTAGAAGAGAACATTGCAACTTGGCTCCTCCTATATGGGATCTACGAAGAAGCCTATTGGGGAGAAGATTCGCTACAATCCTCTTCTGTGACTGCCGCTAGGCAAATATACTTATTATTTCCTTACAGCAGTTCAATAAAGGTGAAACCTTGCTCTCGCAAGTTGAGTGGCTTGCTGAAACGAGTGACCTCTAATTCTCGATTTCTTCGGAAGAAACCTCCGAATAGCTCCGAGGAAAAGCTCTATTTCTTCGGAAGAATCAAACAATTCTTCGGAAGAATCAAATGAAACTTCGGAAGAATCAAACGATATATCCGAAGAGTTTTTTCTTTCCTCCGTGGGAAATAAAAAATCTCCACCGAAGAATTGGCGATTTCTTCGGTGGAGATTTTGAAGGACCTGCAGCTTGTAGTGTAAGAGCTACATAGAGAGCCTGTTTTACAGTGTGCGGTGGTCTATGTAGACGGTATCGGCAAAGAAGGCGCCTCGTACCCCATCGGGATAACGGTCTACGACGATGACCGTAGGGTGAGCGATGGAGAGAAAGCGTGCCAACTCTTCGCGGGCCTGTTGTCGTGCATTACGGATGTAGCCTGAGCGGTAGACTTCATCGATCAGTCTCTGCGGGATGCGTCGCTTGGCTCTATTCTCTTGCTCTGAGGTGAGTGTCCTAGTCGTGAAGCCTTGACGTAGCGGATGTACATCGATCACATTGTATCCAATCTCGTGTGGAGTGACTTCTTCGGGGGGAAGCTGTACATAGAGCGTGTCACCCTGCAACTGGGTGGGGAGCTGGTCTATGTCGAAGTCTATGTAGGTGCGAGCCTGTATGACGTACGCTAGCACCATGCCATCGATGGTATCGACCATGGGGATCTCTTGATAGCATTCGCCTGTAGAGAGCTTGAGTATCTCCTCGATCGAGCGGACGGTCATAGCGTGCGTGACGACGTCGCTGTAGTCCTCGCTCTGGCTCTTGGAGCAGCTACGCCATAGGAGGACGATACCGACTAAAAGCAGTATCGCTAAGAGTATGTAGAGGATGCGCTTAAGCCATTTGCTCATAGGATTGTAGTGCTACTGAGGTGAGGTGGAATGAGTGCTGGGCTGTGCCAGTGCTGAGCCGCGCTCTACAATGACGACCGTAGGTGGCAACTCGTAGGAGAGGAGGAGTTGCGTGAGCCATCGGCGTAGCTTCTCGATAGAGCGCTGTCGTATCTGAGCGATGAGCTGATCATTGGAGGCAATCTCCTGCTGGAGTACTTGGTAGGCTCTCTCCTTGACACGGGCACGATCTTGCGGGGTGATAGCCTCTCGGAGAGGCGCTACATACTCGTACTCAGTACTTAGCGTGAAGTCTCGCCCTCGCAGCTCTACCTGTATGGGAGATATGTAGACGGTGAGCTGCTGCTGGTCGGTGTCGTAGGTTACATCATCTGCGGAGAAGCTGGTTAAGTCGGTATAGCTTACCAGTGTCGCATCAAAGGAGTAAATGCCGACACGATTGCCTATCTTCGTTTGGTTACCCAGCCATGTGGCGAAGTCCTTGAAGCTATCGATATCGTAAAAAGTAATCTTGGGATCCTGCAGGGTGACCGCCTTCTGGAGCGTGGTCTCCGTAAGGAGTAGCTTGCCAACGCTCTGATACTGTTGTACGATCGCCTCTTGTAGCAGCTCTTCTGCAGTCTTGCGCTTGGAGCAACTAGGCAGGCTCACGAGCAAGCAGAGGAGTGCTGTGAGCAGTAAGAGGCATTGGTGCCGAAGATGCTTCATAACTGTGCAGTACTAGATATCTATACGGGGTTACTGCTCGACCATCTTGAGGACAGTGGGCAGCATCTCTGCTATATCGCGGGCTATCATACCGCGTGGCGAGTGTCGCTCACCATAATGATTGGCTGTCAGTCCATGAGTGTAAACGCCCAGAGGAGCCGCCTCAGCGGGTGTGTAGCCTTGTGCCAAGAGCGAGAGGATGATGCCTGTGAGCACATCTCCGCTGCCTGCGGTGGCAAGGGCTGGTGTGCCTGAGCTGTTGAAGATAACCTCGCCAGTGGGTAGGCAAGTGGCAGTGTTAGCCCCCTTGAGTACGACGATGAGCTCCTGATCCATAGCTAGTTCCTGTGCTTTGGTCAGGCGGTGGTGGTCATCAAGCGCATTGCCTATGATACGGTCTAGCTCGCCTGGATGCGGTGTGAGGATGGTGTCCTTGGGCAGAACGCTCAGCAGCTCGGGGTGGAGTGCCAAGAGGTTCAACGCATCGGCATCGAGTAGTAGCGGGGTGGTAGGCTGGATGTTTTGCAGCAAATGCTCCAAGAGATGTAGCGTGAGCGGTGCTGAGCCAATGCCAGGTCCCATAGCAATAGCCTGGTAGTTGTGCAGCTCCTTAGGAAGGCTACCGACGATGGTCTCCTCTTTGTCCTTCTCGACGAGTGCCTCTGGGAGGAGTGTATTCGCTAACGGAGTCAGTGAACTGGGTATATGCATCGTGAGCTTGCCTAGTCCCGAGCGCATAGCGCCCATTCCAGCAAGCATAGCCGCACCTGCCATCGCTTCAGAGCCTGCGATGAGGAGCGCATGCCCTTGCGTCCCTTTGTGCGCAAAGTGTGAGAGGGGCTTCAAGGCTTTGTGGGCATCCAGAGGGGTGTAGAGATAGTAGTCGGCTTGGATGGCGGGGTCGTCATCCATATTAAGACTGAGCGAGAGGATGCGTAACGTGCCCGTGTAGCACTCATTGTCTGATAGGAGGAGGGCTATCTTGGGGCTCTCGCAGGTGAGGGTGTAGTCCGCCTTGATGATCGCCTGCAGGTTGTTCTCGCTATTGTCCTTGTCATAGAGTCCCGAGGGAATGTCCACAGCGATGACGGTGGCTGGCGAAGCGTTGATCAATTGATCTACCAGCACGGCAAAGCCTCCCTCTAGAGGACGCGATAGTCCCGTGCCAAAGAGCGCATCGATGACGAGAGTCTGAGCGGTCAGAAGCGGGGGCTGAAACTCGTCTGCAACAATGGTCAAAGCGTCTGCGTGAAACTCCTGGAGCTTCGTCTGCTGCCAGGCGCAAGCCTCCGAGAGCTCTTCCTCTTGCTTGCAAAAGAGGTAGCAGTGCACTCGGTGTCCGTCCTGCAGTAAGCGCCGTGCGATGGCTAGTCCATCTGCTCCGTTATTGCCAGGACCTGCGAAGACGTAGACGATGCCCTGTGGCAGGTCTGAGATACTCCTGAGCTCTGCTACAAAGCGCTGAGCGACACGCTCCACAAGGTCGTGGATGGAGATGTGATCACGCTCGAGGATATAACTATCCGTGGTGCCCCATTGGCGTCCGATGAGTATCTTTTTCATTGTTTCAGCTGGTATGTTTAGTTGGTTGGTTGCGACTTAGCTACGGTCTCGGGGCTTTTGTCTAGAGTTAATCCATAGATCCCCGTACGATGCCGCGCTTGCTGTCGCTAATGAAGTTGTAGATGAGGTCTCGCTCGTAGCATTGCGGATAGCGACTCTGTATCTCTACGAGTGCCTCGCTGTTGTTGAGCCCCCCTTGGTAAAGTGTGCGGTAGACATCGTTTATGAGGAAGATCTGCTCATTGGTGAAGCCTCTGCGACGTAGTCCCACGATGTTGATGCCGCAGTAAACGATCGGATCGCGCCCCACGAGACAGTAGGGTGGTATGTCTTTGGTCACCTTAGAGCCTCCCTGTATCATCACGTGCTGTGAGATACGTACGAACTGATGTACCAGCACAGCGCCACTGAGGATGGCGTAGTCGTCTATCTCGACCTCCCCAGCGAGCTGGGTCGCATTACCTAGGATGATGTGATCCTTGAGGATGCAGTCATGCGCTACGTGTGAGTAAGCCATGATGAGACAGTTACTGCCGATGACTGTAGTGCCACGCGAAGCGGTACCACGATTGACAGTGGCGTACTCTCGGATGGTTGTGTGGTCACCGATGACGGCTGTGGTCTCCTCACCTTTGAACTTAAGGTCTTGCGGGATCCCTGCGATGACGGCGTAGGGATGTATGTGACAGTCGCTACCGATGCGTGCTCCGCTGCGTATCATGCAGCCTTGGTCTAAGACACAACGATCTCCGATGACCGTGTTGGCCTCGATGGTGACAAAGGGTCCGATCGTCACCTCAGCTCCTATCTGTGCTTCAGGATGCACCTGAGCGAGAGGAGATATATGCGTTTGAGCCATATAGTGGATATGATTGTTTACTCCTTATTCTTTACTATCTGCGCCATGAAGTCTGCTTCGCAAACGAGTTGGTCGCCCACGAAGGTAAGTCCCCTGACACTTGCCAAGCCTCGACGCACCTCACTGGTGAGCATCACCTTAAAAAGAAGCGTATCGCCTGGCACCACCTTGTTTCTGAACTTCACATTGTTGATCGTCAGGAAGTAGGTCGAGTAGCGCTCAGGATCCTCGATGCCACTGAGCACGAGTAGACCAGCCGTCTGCGCCATCGCCTCGACGATGAGCACGCCCGGCATGACCGGCTCTGTGGGGAAGTGACCGAGGAAGAAAGTCTCGTTGAAGCTCACGTTCTTAACCCCCACGATATGATCCTTGTCTAGGTGGATCACCTTGTCCACCAGAAGGAAGGGATAGCGGTGCGGTAGGAGCCCTTTGATCTGGTTAAGGTCGAGTACGGGTGTTGCATTGGGATCATAAACGGGGGGCTGTGTCTCCATTCCCTTGATCTCCTTGCGAATGGCTCGTGCCAGCTTGTTATTGATCTTATGCCCAGGCTTGGTCGCTATGATATGTCCCTGCACGAAGATACCTGCTAGGGCTAGATCGCCTAGAATGTCTAGAATCTTGTGGCGTGCGGGCTCGTTCGATATTCCCTCCTTCGGGTTGATCACGCCGAGCTGACTCACTTCAGCGACAGGACGATGCAGAGCCTCTGCCAGCGCCTTGGCGTCGCTCTCAGAGAGCGGCTCATCGTTGATCACCATCGCGTTGGCTAGGTCTCCGCCCTTGATCAGTCCCTGGCTGAGGAGCGGAAGTATCTCTCGTACGAAGACGAAAGAACGAGCCTCTGCTATCTCCTCGCCGTAACGACTCAGGTCGCGTAGCGAAGCGTATTGGTTGCTCAGCAGCGGGGAGGCAAAGCTTAGGTGCGCCTCTACACCGAGCTGATCAGATGGAAGAAGGAGAATGGAAGCTCCCGTCTCCTCATCTTTCACCTCAATAGGCTTACGCACGACAAAGACCTCACGAGCAGCAGACTGCTCCTTAAGCCCAGCCTCTTGGATCGCCTGCACATAAGGCTGTGCAGAGCCATCTAGTATAGGCGCTTCGTCGCCATCGACCGTGATAAGACAGTTGTCCACTCCGAGTGCGTAGAGCGCACTGAGACAGTGCTCGAGCGTAGAGACCTGGACAGCGCCACGCTCTATACGAGTAGCACGCTGCGTCGTCGTGACATAATCCGCATAAGCGGGGATCACGGGGCTGCCCTCAAGGTCGGAGCGACAGATCTGGTAACCACTATGGGGCTCGGCAGGAGAGAGGGTCAAGGTGCGGTTGGCTCCCGTGTGAAGTCCTACCCCTTGGAAAGTGAGTGTCGTAGCGAGTGTGTACTGATTCATAACGTGAGTGTGTCTGCTTTTACAAATGTGTCTATTTGGTTGCCGATGAGGTCTGCTCTTCGAGCTTGTCTACACGGCGCATCAGCTCAGGAAGCTTAGGAAGCGTTGCGAAGGCACGGAGCGCCTTGCCCACAGGCATGGCGGGAGTACCCATCACGACACTGTGTGGCTGGAGATTGCCCAGGACGCCTGTCTGACCGCCGAGCTGTGAGTGGTCGCCTACGGTGAGGTGACCAGCGATGCCCACTTGACCGCCCAGCTGGCACCATTCCTTGATGTGTGCTGAGCCAGCTAGTCCAGCTTGAGCTGCGATGACCGTGTGTTCATCGACGGTGCAGTTGTGCGCTATCTGTACGAGGTTGTCGATCTTGACACCCGAAGCTATGCGCGTCACACCCATCGTAGCGCGATCGACGCAACTGTTAGCCCCGATCTCCACATGGTCGCCTATCTCCACATGTCCTATCTGAGGAATTTTGTCATAGCCATGCTCCGTAGGGGCAAAGCCAAAGCCGTCGGCACCAATCACCGTGCCTGCATGAATGCGGCAGTGATGCCCGATGATGCTATCCGAGTAGAGCGTGACCCGTGGGTGTAGTGTCGTGTGGTCTCCGATCGTGCAGTTGGCACCGATGACGCAATGTGCCGAGATGATAACCTGCTCGCCCAGCTTGACATCTGCTTCGATGCAAACGTACGGACCGATGATGCACTCTTTGGGGATCTCTACCGAAGGATCCACGATAGCCGTCGGGTGGACGCCCGTCCAGTGAGGTTCCTGCTGAGAAACGTAGAGTCGCATCAGCTGTGAGAGCGTCTCGTAAGGGTTGGCCACACGGATCAAAGTCGTAGAGCAGGGCTGCGTGGGGACAAATCGCTCGTCTACAAGTACCGCCGAGGCGTGCGTCGTGTAGAGGTAAGGCTCATACTTCATATTGGCTAGGAAGCTCAAGTCCCCCGCCTTCGCCTGCTCAATGCCTGCAAAGCCCTGTAGCTGAGCTGTGCCATCGCCCTCTAGGGCACCCCCGATGAGCTTAGCAATGTCTGCAACTGTGTACATCTACCTTATATATTAGTCTATGATACCCTTGTCTATGAGTGTCTGCTCCATCTGTCGTGCTAGGTCGGAGGCTGCTTGCGCTGAGGCTGAGGCAAAGCGCTCATCATTGCCTGCATAGATGATTCCTCGCGAACTATTGACGATCAGACCGCAGTCGTTCGTCATCGCATGCTCTGCGACTTCCTCTAGGCTACCGCCCTGAGCACCTACACCAGGCACAAGGAGGAACGCATTAGGCGCTACTGCCCGTACACGCTCCATCAGATTGCTCTGCGTAGCACCCACGACAAACATGATATGGTCCGCACCCTCCCAGCTCAGAGCCGTCTTGAGTACCTGCTCGAAGAGACAAGTCTCCTCGCCCGTATGGAGCATCTGAAAGTCCTGCGCACCCTGATTGCTCGTCAAGGCGAGTAGGATCACCCACTTGTCGCTATACTCTAGAAAAGGTAGCACACTGTCGCTCCCCATGTAGGGCGCCACGGTGAGCGCGTCGACCTTAAAATTCTCGTAGAAGGCACGCGCATACATCTTGCTCGTATTGCCTATGTCGCCACGCTTAGCATCTGCGATGATCAGCTGCTCGGGATAGTTCTGACGTATATAGTCCACCGTATCACCAAAGACCTGCATGCCGAAGGCTCCAAGCGTTTCATAAAAAGCTAAGTTGAGCTTGAAGGCTATGGCATACTGTGCTGTGGCATCGATGATAGCTTTGTTAAAGTCCAGGATAGGATTATCCCCCTTCAGTAGGTGCGGAGGCAACTTCTGTATATCTGGATCGAGGCCCACGCAGAGATAGCTCCGCTTGGCTCGTATTTGTTCTATGATTTGCTCGCGATTCATGAGATAATCTACTGTTTATTTGGAGTGAGTAGTCATATATGGTCTACTAAGGTAGTGAAAAAGTATCACATAGGTGTCACCCGCCAGATAGTATAGATATGGCAATCTGGTGCTAGACACCTGTAAATGTGCGAGAAGAAGCCCCAAAGGGAGCCATATATGGGAACTTCTTACGAGGCTACGGATGACAGCGTCAAGTGCATCACTACATAGTAACGTAAAGGAGAGCCTACACCCCGTATGAGGGACTGTAGGCTCTCCTCGTATTGACTCTAGATATCACGCTATATGTGTATAGCTAGATATCTCTCTGATAGGGGGAGATTACTCGTTGTGCTCTTCAGAGTCGCTGTGCTCCTCGTGCTCTTCGCCTTCTGCCTCCTCAGAGTCAGCAGCTGCAGCATCCTTACCACGTGCTACACGTGTCAGCTTGACACCACAAACGACAGCTTGTGGAGCGTCTACCAGCTCGAGACCATCGAAGGAGAGCTCGTGAACCTGGATAGTCTTACCCAGTTTTAGGGTAGTCACGTCGATGACTAGATTCTCGGGGATTTTGTCGTAGATCGCACGTACACGCAGTGTACGCTTCTCACGAACCAGCTTACCACCAGCTTTAACACCAGCGGCGTGACCATCGAGTACGACAGGTACGTTCATGACGATAGGCTTCTCATCGCTTACCTCGTAGAGGTCTGCGTGGAGCGTCTTGTCACTTACTGGGTGGAACTGAACCTCCTTCAGTACAGCCTTATACTGCTTACCCTCTACGTCTAGCTCGATGAGATAGATGTCAGGCGTGTAGATCAGTTTATTGATGTCGTCAGCCTTGACGACGAGATGCTGTGTCTCGCTACCCCCATAGAGGACTACAGGTACAAGCCCCTCACGACGGAGAGCCTTGGTAGCTTTCTTGCCGAGCTGGTCGGCTTTGCGCGCAGTGGCGCTGAGCTTAAAATGCTTCATTAGTACAAATAGTTAGTGTTACTCAAAATTAGTCTTGCTAATCTCCCATTACACTGTGGCACTCTGCCAGAGCCTTTGCGTAGCGTGTCAAACGGTGTGTCAGACAGCACATCAGCTCAGCTAGAGACCAAAGGCCCCGTCACACAAGAGCGGGGTGTACAATTGGATTCATAGGAAAACCGTCCGCAAAGGTACAAATTTTCCAGAGATCCTCAAGCCCGCAAATCGAGTAGTATGATGGCTAATTCCTATTTTGAGGTGCTGGAGGAGAAGCCACCCACAAAAAACTAACTGAAGTGAATTGATTAACTTGCACCCCCAAATGAATGAGGAGAGCTTTTCGCCCTCCCCCCCTTACCACCTTAGATATGACTAAAGAACTAGATTTGATTGAGCTGTTCGCTCCCCAAGAGATCCTCCAAGACTTTGACTTCGAGAAGTTGGTCGAAGAAAACGGCATTTACCGCATCTTTATGGTAGAGAAAGATGACGCTGCCCATATCCCTGCAGAGCTGAAAAAAGAGGTCAATGGAGACCTCTCAAACATAGTCCTAGACGGCTATACAAACTACATCGAGTTGCAGACCTTCCCAGCTATGGGCAAGGAGGTCTTCCTCTACCTCAAGCGTCGTCGCTGGAAGATAAAACAGGAGCAACGACAAGAGCAAAAGAGCTACACCAACAGCTACTCATACAGTGAAAAAGGCATGAAAGCGACCAAGGCTTTCGGCGATTTTTTAAAAGAAATTGATTGGGTCTAAACCCACCAGTATCGGGCAAGTCGCCTACTGTATGGGGATGAGCTCGAAGAAACTCTTTCGCTGGTACAAAGATGTCCTAAGCGGATACAAAGGGCCAGCGCATCAACGCCATTTGCAGAAGACTGGAGCCTCACGATCTCCAGGGTCTTCTGCTAAAAGCCCTGTAAGTCCTGACCTGAAGATTCCCATTCTCAATGAGAAGAATATGGGATCCACCATCTGCATAGACGAAAAGAACATCAACGGGGATTGCTACACCATCGTGTCGAACCCAGAGACGAACAAAATCGTCCTGATGGTCAACACGCTCCGAGCCTCCCAGATCGTCTATTTAATGAGATCGAACATCTCCCAAGAAGCACTTTTCGCAGTCTCTTGCGTAACCCGTGATATGGCTCCAAACTACGACTGGGTGGCTCGTGAACTCTTCCCCAATGCTTATCAAGTTGCGGACAAATTTCACGTTGTCAAAAACATCATTGATCAAGTCCAGTCCGTAAGAATACGCTACCGCCAAGAGCTTCTACGCAAGCAACGGGAGCTGGACGAGGCGAGTCGCAAACGGCCTAAACTGCTGCCCGACCCCAATATCCAGCGAGAGCTCAAAGATCTCAAAAAGGAGCTGACCAATGGAGATACCCAGCTACAGCTCCTCCAGCGCAGCAAGGGGTTACTGCACAAGCTTCCCAACGAACACTCCGCTAGTCAAAAGCTACGCGCCCAGCTACTCTTTAGACTTTTCCCCGACATCAAAGAAGCGTACAAATTCTCCGTAGCACTACGGAAATGGTACCAACATCCTATGCGAAATGGTAGCTCCATAACACCCTCCCGACACCTCTTGGAGCGTAAGAAAAAGACACTTATAGAGATCATCACCCGTCACCTCAGTAGTCCGTGTGAAGAGGTCAAGAACATCGCTCACTTCATGGTCAAGCACATCGGAGAGATCTGCAACTACTTCCTAGGCTATAAAACCAACGCTTCAGCAGAAGCACTCAACCAAAACCTCCAACGCTTTATCGCCATCAACTATGGGACTCGAAATAGAGACTTCTTCCTCTACCGCATCGCCGTTCACTTCAGTTAGTTTTTGCGGGTGTCTTTCTCCCCCAGCACCTCAAAATAGGAATTAGCCGCCATATTAAAGCATATCTTTCTTTATCTCACGATTATTTGTCTTTCGTCGGGCACGTCTTGGGTATCTGAACGGAGTTTGGCACGGCGATTCTCTATTGAGAGGCTGTGGCGTATCACCACATTGCGGGCTTCCACTTCGCCTGCAAGACGAAGATAGCGGGAATATCCTTGAGATGTGTTACCACCTTTGGCAAAACCTTCTGCCTCCTGTATTAAATGTTGTACTTCGTGAAGCAACACGCCTTCAATCTGTTGGTCGAAGGGTGCATTGGGGGTTCCGATTGTCACCACCATACCATAATTGATGGGGTCAAAGTAGCCCAACGTGCCTCCTCTCGAAGTGTAAGAAGAGAACAATCTTAGCCGATTAAAGGCGGGATATGCCGAAAGCAAGGAGGTATCAGCCATACATAGAGCTATGTTTATTGGTTCGCCGTAATGTCTTTTTACGTGATCTTCGATGACGGCATTGGGGTGGAATGGGTCAGGGTATTCAAACTTCCACAAACCCTCCACGCCAAGTTCCCAACCTGTCCGCATTTTAATGCAAGACCTGGTTGTCCCCATACGCATTTCCTGTTTAGCCGTGTGAAGTGCCGCCTTTAGGACTTCTGCGTTTTCTGTATTTGCGATGCCTTTTCGCCAAGATACATTTGTTTAATCCATTATTACGTCAGTCTCTCCGTCAAGGTATCTTCTCAAAGACTGCACTATATGCTCAAGACGGTTACTACAAGGGCAGTTGTTAAGGAACTCCATAACCTGTTCTCGTGGTGGAGACATGAAAAGAAATTCTTCTTTGAAGCGTTCTCTAATACTCGTAACAACATCGAGACGTTCCTTGCAACTTGCCTTGTATAATCTATCGTAACAAGCCAAACTAATCTTATCGGTCGGTTCAATCAGGGCATGGCGCAGTTCGTCCAATACGGCACGACGTAACGAACGTTCATTGTCTTCAAGATGAGAGCAAGAACGCCAGTTGAAATAGAGGCTTCTGGACTGCAATCTTGTTGCCATATCCTTCATACTGCATCCTTCCAACTTTAATGTGGCTTTGCAAAGAGTCACAAATGGCGAGTATGATTGTACGTCCAGACCTTCATCATCGTCTTTCAGCATGGGTGGTGTGATGTGTAGAAGAACCTCACGATGCGAGGGCGGAAGCGGTTGTTCTGTCTCGTTTTGCCAGTCGAGAACAGGCCAAGCCATGTTCTCTTCATGAAGCGATTGCGATTCAAATTGTTTAAGTTCACCGATGGTAATCTGTTCGCGTGGTACGACAATCATCGCTTTATTCTTTACCCAAAAGGCAATGATGCTCTGCATGGGCTCACTCTCAAAACGCAGATTGTCCGTATAGTATCTCATACGAGTTTTGCGTTGCTTCGGGTTGTTTGAAGCTTTGTCACGTTCTGACCATTTGGAAGACACTGGCTCCGCTATGAATAAAGAGCGTATTGGAGCATAGAGTTGCTCAAATGCCTTGGTACTTCTTTCATCCACACTGATACGAAATTTCAGTCCATCGTTTGATTTTTCACGGATGGGCATAAGCAAGAATGTGACATCCAAACCAGTAACATAATATACAGAAGATGTTGGGTTTGCATAACGCAATCCATCAGCTAATGGCAGTGTCACATTTTTCAACACTTCACGCAGACGCACCTCGTCGAGAGGCATCAGTAGGCCATGAGCTACAGTCTTTTTTCCGGCCTTATCTGGGGCGAGTGTAAAAGTGATGAAACGAGGCTTTAATTTGGCTATGGCTGGGTCGCTATAAGCTCCGAGTATATTGCCTGTGACGATTTTGCGCTCTATAATCCGGTTGTTATATTTGGCTATTTCTTCTTTCCAAACCATTGCATCGAAGGGATATGGCTGTCCATATTTCATGATACTTTCCAGTTTGCTGTAGTTGCTGTTCTTTTCAGAATGCACTAGATTGATGGTGATTTCACGCATACCAGCAGACAGAGCAAATACCAATTCCACCTTGCCCGGAAGGAATTTCTTCTCAATGTCTTGGCCAAAGCGAATGTCTTTTAAGACACCAATGACATAATCGCATTCAAATTCCAGTTCAACACAGCCGCTCATATCATATGAAAAGCCCAGTTTAGCAGCCGAAAGAATGGTGCGCAGACGTTTACCTTCTTCGCTAATCTTCTTGAGGTTCTTGTCAAGGCGCTGCGCATTGGCCATCCATTCATTAGAATAGGATTTCAGACGGCGCAGTATTGTATTCCGCATATGCAAGCCCTTTACTTTTTCTTTTGCCATACCACACCATGACTCATAGGGCTGTTGTGCTATGGCTATCAGTTCATCTACCAACTCGTCATTCGTGATATGTTTCTTCAGAGACTCACGAACATTCAGCGTTAGGATATCCTGACGTTGTGCGATGCGCTCTCGCACTTTCTTGCGTTGCAGTCTGTAGTATGCATCCACCTCCTTATGCAATACACTATTCTCTCTGAATGGTAGGCCATATTGTTGTTGGGCTTCTATTATGGCCTTTTGGAGAGATTTTGAATCATAGGGGAAAGTGCGATGGCGGCAGCGGTAGGTAGTGAGGTACGACCCTCCGCCTAATCGAGAGTCATCGAGCGCAGCCGTAAAGAACTCATCACGAACAAAAACAGCCTCAAAATCGCGATGCTCTCGTTCGAGATCCCATTGATTGATGCGGCGCAAGTCCGTTTCAAGTGCTTGGTAAGCAGTAAAGAGTTCGTCGATGGCATCCTGTTGTGCAGTAACGCTAAGCATGGCAAGGCGTGCCATCAGGCGGCTTGCAGTAAGAGAAGATGTTGGCTTCAGACCTAGCACAAAGGACAACTCCGTATGTGCTTCAAGAAACTCACGTGCCACCTGATTGCCATATTTATTGCTCAAGTCAATAAAGTCGGCTTGCTTGCGATCCTGGTCCTGATTGGCCGCAGTATTTGCACTCAGTAGTCGCAATTTGGCGCGAAGCATCATATTTAGCCTTTTCTCTGACGGGATGGAGGTGATGATATATTCGTAAAGGGGAGGTAAGTCCATGCGCTGTCCTGTGCGGTTGATACGTCCACGCTTTTGGAGGTCTATGTTTACATCCAGGTCTGTCTGCACAATGAGCATCTTGCGCTGACGCACTTGCGATTCGGGCACCTCTGCTGTGGCTATGGCATGGGCACTTGCTCCGATAGCACCACATGCGTTGATAAGGATTACATCAAGTTTGTTGTTCTGAAAATCGTTAAAGATACGGTTACTGTGAACCTTACGTCGTGACACGATGGTAGCCGCACAGAAATCGTCCTCTCCGTCAGGCCATGTGTATTCCAACTGGTGGACACGGCCTGTACACTCTTCAAAGCGAATATGAATAAAACGCCCGTCTGGAGCCTCAAAGGTCTCCCTTGTTATCAATTGTCTAATGACATCAATGGGCGAAAGAGGCAGATGAAAGGTATCTTCCTTAATGCCATGTTTGAGTAGTTCATAGAAATTTTCCACCTCAGCAATAGCATTTGCGACTTCTTCTGCTCCTGGTAAGTCCATATCAAAAGTGAGTTTGAACAGAGACATATAGGAGTGGGTGTCCATGACCGTCTTCTCCAATAAACGAAGCAATATAGCCGAAAAATCGCCAGAGCAATTACCTTTCTCATCCTTCACCACATCCTGCAGCACGCATTCCAACGTATCGCTCATTCCGATAACCACGCTACGTCCCTGCCTAACCTCCCCAACAGCTGCGTCGGCGATAGTCTTGGCTTTCAAGGCAATCAATAGGATCTTGTTTACATAAAACAACTGTCCGCGTGTAGGATAACATCCCCAATCAGCTATGAGTTGGTAGAGCCTTCCAAGCGCAATAGTCTGATGAACCATTTGACTCAATGTCACCAACTCGCGAAACCAATACATTACCCTGTCAAACAGCTCGGAGTGTACCACCAAATCGTCATCAAGATAGGTGTAAATAGGGTCAGGAATACCTTCGTTTGAATGTTCACGCCGTATCATCTGCCCATCTGCAGCCAAGGTTGAAGATACAAATTCCTGCATGGGTACACCTCCGCTGGCAAAAGCAAGTTGAAGCGTTGCTTTTGTGGCCAAAGCACTCAAAGCAGTGCGCTGCATAAAGGTTATCAGGCATTCAGGACGTTTGGCAAATGTTGCTGAAAGGAAAACGCATTGGGCTTCAGCACTATTTTCCAACACAGAGTTTATGCATTGGGTGATGACAGACACATTGCCAGCCGAGACACTACTGCTGCGGTGTGCTTCGTCAAAGATGAAAAGCAGACGATGCTTTTCGCAAAGCGCATTGAGGAAATCGAGTCGTGTCTTGTCTTTCTTGGCATCCTTTAGTTGAGAATAGGTCATCATCAAATACTCGTAGCAACCTTCAGGAATGTCTCTTTTGCTGTATATGATTTCCATCTCACGTTTCTTCAGCGATTTATATACAACCTCATATTGCTTTTGGTAGAGTGTCATCAATCCGCTGTCATCAGCCTCCTCATCCTCACCGATTGTAGGAGACCAAATTTCGTCAGGCGCATCAGGCATTGACTCGGGTTCTATCACTTTGTCAAAATCTACAACCGAGACACCGCTATTCACTATCAACGGTCGTGCCTCTTGTATGCCCAACGCCTTGCAATCACGATACATATCGCTAAAAAGCGTATAGCGGTCAGTGAAGAAAACGGGCAGATAGCCGGACAACATACCATAGTCGCAGCTTGTCGCCCTTTACCTATGCCAGTCTGGTCTCCAATGATAACGGCCTGACTCCGCATTTCGATATTATAGATAGCCATGGCCACACTGTCTATCTGCTCCATAGCCAATGCTTGAAACAGTTCTTTTTGAGAAAAGTGAAGTCGTTTGGCCACAAATCCGCTAACATCCCCGCCTAGGGCATCTCGCAGTTTTTCAAGCGCATGTGTGGTGTCATTGGCCAACTGGCTTGGCACCTTAGGGCCAAGCTCTTGAGCACCAGCGGATATGCCTTTGTATTCTGTAGAAAGGACCTCCATACTATACTCTGGGTAAATTAGCAGTAGATATTCTTACACGCACAATATGTTCTGTTTCTTGCCATATCAGAAGTCTTTGTTGATGTTCCTCATCGAACCAGCCCGCAAACCAATCTGGGTAGAAGTAGATGAGAGCGTACCGTAAGGCAGAAAAAACTTCAATGATAACAAGCCATTTGAAGATATACCACACTGTTCTTGCAAACTTGCTCGGCGGAGTGTCGGGTCTGTTATTAGCGTGAAGCATCTGCTTTACCTGCTGTCGGAATGTTGTTGTGCTCATATTTCAGTTGCTTGATCACTTTGTTCCATCGTTCAAATGTGGCTTCCGGCTCTTCATAGAAGTAGTCGGTATGACCATTAAGTATTTCAATGAGTTGGCAGAACCGCAAATGCTTGCCATCCCCGTGAAGGCATTCCTCCAGCAGGTGCAACACTCTTATGTTGTCCTCCTGGCATTTCTTGTCAAAATCACTCATTGTCCTTGGTTATGTCTTTGTTTCGCCGACCGGCCTGGTCTGTTAGCCGTTGACAAACCAATTGAACATTCACATCAAAACTGTTGATGCGCACGATGTCGGCCAGCGAATAAGGGTTATGGCTATAGAGAGAATGGAATGCGTACCCAAAGCAGATATGTTTTAGATCATCGCGATGCAGGCACTCGTCCCAACTGGTGCCATCGTCCAAATCTGCGAAGTCAACGACAAGCAATTCCTTGTCCATCATGTCTGGCGTGTTTCCTTCTTCGTGCCGCAAACAACAGTTGTCGATGTAGCCAAGAGCGTAACGCCTTTCTTCTTCGTTGTTTGCGATGACGTAAAGCATATAGGCGAAGTCAGAGCCATAGTAAGCATCGTTTTCCAGATGCAGGACGGTTCCGTAATCGCCCTCTTTGCTGTCATATTCCACTCCTACAGTCAGTTTACCTTCCACCTCATAGTCATCATCGAAACTTTTGTCAACGCCATGAGCCAGCAAGGTGCGATACAATGCACAGGTACGCCGATACATATTCTTCCGCAAGTCGGTCAGGAGCGTGTTCACCTGCTCCATACGTTCAATCTCGTCGGGAGCATAGGTGAACATCTTGTCCAGTATCATTGTTCTCAGACCGATGTAGTTGTCTATTTCTTCCATGGCCTGTTGTGAAGGACGTTCAAGATAGAAACTCAATGGATCGTTTCCGACAATACCCTTTATATCTTCTTCCACTGACAGCAATAACTCGCGCAAGGTTGCGACATCCTTGGCCGCTTCAATGCGCTCAATATTGATTGTGCTCTCTTTTCGTGTCATTGGTCGTTCTCTTTAAGTTGTTCTTTCTCTTCTTCTGTAAGATGACGCCATTTGAGCGTTTCGCCGGTTGCAGAATACATTGTCAAGATGTCTCCGTTCCTGACGATGAAATCATCCTCGCCGACTTGAACCAGCACACCGATTATTTCGCGAGAGGTGCGCTTCTCGGTAAAAGGGTTGTCACCAACCCAAGTGTAGGTTCTCGTGCCTATGTCCTCTTTGCGGCATTTGCTGTCGTGCTCGCGCTGGGTAAGATGTCACCATTTGAGGCGATAAGGATTGCCATTGGTGGGAGGTCTTCTATCCTCTTGCCACACGTCAAATGTTTCTTCCCTATCTTCTGGAGTGAAGCCCCAGAAGGTTGCATCAAAGAGGACAACCGCGATTATCTCTTCCAAAGGAGCAGAGACATTGGTGCCAATAATCACTTCGCGCCCAACAACCGTCTCCCAATCGGCATTATCCGAATGAAATGCCGCAAGACATGGATCCTTGGCATCCTCAATATAATACTCCACCTTGACATTTTCGCCATCAAGATTGGACGGTATGGTATTCCTCATGCCGTCAAACGCTTCTTTGAAACCAAAGAGGCACTTTGCCATATCAGGATAGTGCTGCACTATATAGGGTGCAACATCGTCAAACTCAACCTTGTTCAGTAGTTCTTTCAGTGTCATGCGAGTCAATTTTGGTGCAAAGGTATGAATCCGTCTATGCCAAATCGAAGCATTGCCACCTAATTTCATTCTGTAATGCAGAGTATAGTCGCCCGTTTAGCTAATAGACTTAACAAATCGTTGTAATGGATTCTAATGTCTTTCTCATCCCATTCAAAATGGTGGGCTTCCGTAATAAAGTACATAATTTGACGGTTTGCGCCCATATTCTTGTTCTTATACGTTTGCACTTTCTCCTTAACGTCTCGGTCATTAAGACGTGAGTTGGCACCTTTGCTGATTAAGCAAAGGTTCCCCAGATTGTCAATATATTCGTCTGCACCATCTATATTCTCTGCTTTTTTACGGGCAAGGTGGTGTTCTACCGAGTTCCAATATCGGAAAGAAAAATCTTTCAGCTTGTCTGTATGTGGTATCTGGTGGCAGGACTTGTGTATAAACCTTTCCACCCAATAGAGATAATCTATCAGATTGAAAAGGAAATGTGGTGTGCGCACACCATCGGACATGCTATTGTTGCGGCAAAGGGCCTGATTAGGAGCGATGGGTTCATATTCATTTATGTGCATGTCTGACGAGTCGGCACGTTGCAAAATGTATTCGTCCAAGAAGGTAATGTATTCGTTTGCGTTTACAGATATATTGTCAGCTTTTGCGAACCATCGTATTGCTTCTTGTAGCCAATTCTTGTATTTGCGCGTGCGAAACGTTACCTGAAGCATGGATAGTGCTTTAACTATGCGCTTTTGTATATCTCCTTCAAACGTATTTCTGAAATACATTTTATTGCCACTTTGCTCAGGACGTATAAGTTTCCAATTCACGGCCTCGTCGTCATCGCCCTTCTCTGACTCTTCCACCGCTACTGTTCTTACTACGTAACGGTCAAAAAACGTCTTTGTACGAAGCATATTCCCGATAAATTCTTCTGGGTCTATGGCATCATTAAGCTCATCAAAGACGTGCAGCATATATTTGGAATCCAACGGAACAAGACTGTCTGTTCGTTTCTCGTAATTTGCTTCATAAAAAGCTTTAAACAGGTGCATGATGAAGTTGGGAAAGTCGATGATGGATGAATAATCAGTTTCCGTTGGAAATTCAATATCATCATCTTCGGACTTTACATCATGAGACGCTGTTCCACAAGCGTTTCCGTTTAGAATTTCCTCAATGGTATAACCAACAAGTTCCGTGGATTTCTCGCCACTCTCAGTCAAACCATGAAATTTGTAATCGCAGAATCCGTCACCGAAATAACACCTGCGCCGTGAAGGAGGAACAGCCTTCTGTATTGGCACATCTATCTGGGAACATGCGTCCCAGATAAGTGCAAATTCTTGCTGCTTGCCGATATCGTCAATTTTACCAATCAACAACGCTTTGAGAATCTCGTGCTCTTGCAACTGTTCTCCACGGTTATTCATAATCTCGAAATATGTAGTCACATCGGTGTCTTCTGGGATTTCAACTCTGACCAGTATAACGTGGTTGGCAAAATACTGAGCAAAATTCTCGTCTTCACCTAATTTTACGAGCTTATTGCCTGGCATACCTTCTGCGAGATTTGCTGAGGCAATAGTATTCACAGCCTCCTTGAGATATGTTATAGATGGGTGGTTTACGCTGGCCGTTAGAGGGTTCGCGTAAAAAGCTTTAAGATATTCCACCACATATGGCCGCGAATCGTAATAAAGGCAGTTGTTACTATTAATGCCGAGAAAGCGTGTAATAAGACTCAGAACTGTCAAACGTTGCTGGCCATCTATCACCTCAAAGTCATCATCGCGGCGTTTCCGGACAACAAGGCTGCCAATAAAGTAATTACCTTCGGGATTAGTCGTATATGCTTCGTATATATCCTGAAGCAGCCGTAGAATCTGTTCTTCCCGCCATGCGAAATTACGTTGGTACAAAGGTATAATGTAGCGAGCACCGAAGATTTCAGTGATGCTCTTGTTGAGATTCTCTGTTTTCATATTATACTTTCAGAATGAGGTCTTTTATATTTTGTGGCACTTTATCGCAAGTGCTTTTTATTTCCTTCAGCTTGTTTGCCAGCATGTCATCCAATCGCGAGAGGGATGCCATGTCTTTGGCTCGGTATATCAGTTCGAAATACGAATGAGGCAGTTTGTCAGCGGTCTTGTATCTTACCTGCTCATGCGTTATTCGCTCAACATATACGAGACGATAAAGGGTCTTGTAGTAGCGAACCAAGGCTTTCTCTCCAAATTTGTCGAACAGGCATATTATCAGCGATTTATACACCTCTCTCAAATATCCGTCTCCATTACGAGCCGCATCTCCTTTGGGCTGATGCGCATACGGTTTCTTGCGCATCGCTTCTGGATCTGAACATCTGTAATCAAGACAATACTGATAGTAGAATCGCTTGAAGCCTGCAAGTTGGTGCGTACCTAACTCGATGAACAGTCGTTTGTATAGTTCAACATACGTTTCAACATATTCAAAAAACGACTTTCCATTCACAATGGTTTGGTTTATGCTTGCAAACGGGTCAACGTTTTCAGGATCGCCATGCAAAAAGCGATTGGCCGTGGCGATTGTGCCCTTCAACGTGCTTTCGTAGAATTTTGCTGTAAGGTACAAGAGCAACTGTGGATTTTGGAAGGGGAATTCAGCTAGATGGTTTTTATCTATAGTACATCCCTTAAATTCGCCGATTTTCGCTTTGGAGAACTTCTTGGCTTCTGTCGTGCGTATCCACCGACGTGAACGATAAAGTTGCTCATTGAATATCTGGCGTAGAATGTCGATACTACCATCGTCTGGAATCAACGGGGTTGCGTCATATTGCGTAGCGGCTTCCCATCTTACGTCACATGCGATGCGTTCCTCCTGACTATTTTGTTCCATAGCTCTAATATGGAAAGCTTTGAGTAAATTATAAGCTTCCAGTTCCTTGCCTCGTCCGTTTTGAGAATCAAACATCTGGAAGGCCTCCGATTGCTCAGAAACGATAATCTGTACAAACTCACAGTTATCCATTACATAAAGCGCAAATTCCTCTCGGTCTTTTCCAGTTTCAACATTTTCTCTAAGCCAATCAGCTATAACTTGGCGATTGTTACGAATGGATTTTAGCGAGTCGGCATGGGCGTATCTAAGAGTCTTCATTGCCGGTGTGGGCATCGCACATTCATGTAATAGCAATGCAATCGTGGTGATGCGCTGCTGCCCATCCACAATGTCGTTGAATTCACCATCTGTGTGGAGAATTACACTGCCTATCCTATATGTCTGCTTTTCAGTTTTCCAATTGTCGCGGATATCTTTTAATAATTGCAGTACGTTGTTCTTTGTCCAACGATATGGGCGTTGGTAATATGGTATTCGCAATTGAGCAGTCAGTGTCTCGCCGACAGTTTGTATTGAAGAACGTAACTTGTTACTTTCTTCTGCCTCTTTCACGCTACGTTCAATCTGAAGTCCCCTCTCATACTGTATAATATGATATTCCAAAGCATCACGAATATCTTTGAATGCTTGATAAAAATCCGACTCACAGGTAATCTCTGTCTTTAATGTCCATGCCCCATTTTGGCGTCCCCACCAGCCTTTTGGGGTTATGTTAGCATAAGGAGCATGTGCATTAAGATAGTTGCGAATCCCTCTCCAAGTTCCTGGTTCACTTTCTATATGCAAGCTGACCTTGCCTCCATTAAATTCATAATGAAGGCAATCACCCAAATGAGTTCCTGCTTGGACAAAGCACCAATCACCGTTCCAACTGTAGGGTTGGTTAGGAAATTCCTTTGCGCAGAATGCCGCGAAGGCTTCTTTTGTTGTTATCTCTATCAGTTTCATATTATAAAAAACTCGTCGCAAAATTAGGTATATACTTATGCCAAAATGCAGCGTTGGACCAATAGTGTCCTAAACGTTTTGCAGGGTAAAGAGAAAAGGGTAGGTTTGTAATTGGAAACAAAGCACAGCTAGTGAGAGCTGTCACAAACCACCCTTTTCAATGGCAAATATAACACTATTCGCACAAGTAA